>Ga0160428_1000055_pt1 | contig 144459 bp, 121 predicted proteins | sample SolpanmetagenomM_FD_108198 | JGI IMG/M metagenome (GOLD analysis project Ga0160428, IMG submission 108198) | Solar panel surface microbial communities from Lawrence Berkeley National Laboratory, California, USA - M | ecosystem: Engineered > Built environment > Solar panel > Unclassified ...
TCTGAAATCGCCGAAAAAGTAAAAGCCATCATTATCGACAAGCTGGGTGTTGAAGCCTCGGAAGTAACGCCGGAAGCCAGCTTCACCAACGACCTGGGTGCCGATTCGCTCGACACCGTGGAGCTGATTATGGAATTCGAAAAAGAATTCAACGTTAGCATCCCCGATGACCAGGCTGAGAACATCCAGACCGTGGGCCAGGCTGTAAGCTACCTCGAAGAGCACGCCAAGTAGAACCGCAGATTTAACGGATTTAACGGATTTCGCGGATACGCCCACTACGTGGGCTGACTTCCCATCAATCGAGTGGTTGCGATTTCTGTGGTTCGTTTGTTTGCGTCGTTCAGCATCCCCTTAGAACCGGCCGGCTCACTGCCGGCCGGTTTTGCGGTTTAAACCTGCGCCGTTGGCTAGTCAGCCCGCGCAGCGGGCGTATCCGCGAAATCCGTTAAATCCGTTAAATCTGCGATTTTATGTCGTCAATCCGCCGCGTTGTTGTCACCGGTATTGGGGCCATTACCCCGCTGGGGAATACTGCCGCCACCTACTGGGAAGGGCTCGTGAATGGGGTTAGCGGTGCCGCGCCCATTACCCGCTTCGACGCTACCAAGTTCAAGACCCGCTTTGCCTGCGAGGTAAAGAACTACAACCCCAACGATTATTTCGAGCGCAAGCAGGGCCCTAAAATGGACATGTTTACGCAGTTCGCCGTCATTGCCTCCGACGAGGCCATCGCCGATGCGGGCCTGCTCGAGGGCGTGGACAAAGACCGGGTAGGCGTTATCTGGGGCTCGGGCATTGGCGGGCTGCGCTCGTTGCAAGAGGAGTGCTTTCAGTTTGAGCGCGGCGATGGCACGCCCCGGTACTCGCCTTTCTTTATTCCGCGCATGATTGCCGACTCGTCGTCGGGCAACATTTCGATTAAGAATGGCTTTCGGGGCCCCAACTACGTGACGACGTCGGCCTGTGCCTCGTCGAACGACGCGCTGATTGCGGCTTTCAACAACATTCGCCTGGGGCTAGCCGACGTTATCGTGACGGGCGGTTCTGAGGCGGCCATTACTGAGTCGGGCGTGGGTGGTTTCAATGCCCTCAAGGCCATGAGCGAGCGCAACGACGACCCGGCTTCGGCCTCGCGCCCCTACGACAAAGACCGCGATGGCTTTGTGCTGGGCGAGGGCGCGGGTGCCATCGTGCTTGAGGAATATGAGCACGCCAAGGCGCGCGGCGCCAACATCTACTGCGAAATTATCGGCGGCGGCATGTCGTCGGACGCTTACCACATCACGGCGCCCGACCCCAGCGGCTCGGGCGTGGTGCTGGTGATGCGCAACGCACTGCGCGATGCGGGCATTCAGCCCGAGGAGGTGGACTATATCAATACCCACGGCACGAGTACGCCGCTCGGCGACGGGGCCGAGATTAAGGCCATCGAAACCGTGTTTGGCGAGCACGCGCCCAAGCTCAACATCTCCTCGACCAAGAGTATGACCGGGCACTTGCTGGGCGGCGCGGGCGGCATTGAAGCGGTGGCTAGCATCCTGTCCATCAAGCACGGCATCGTGCCGCCCACCATCAACCTGCACACGCCCGACCCGGAAATCAATCAGAACCTGAACTTCACGCCCAACGTGGCGCAGAAGCGCGAGGTGAACGTGGCGCTTAGCAATACGTTCGGCTTCGGTGGGCACAACACGAGCGTGCTGTTTCGCAAGCTGAGCGAGTAGCCTTCGCGCTACGCTCTAAAAAGAACGTCATGCTGAGCTTGCCGAAGCATCTCGCTCGCATCGTTGGGCTGCTAGTTCAACGATGCAAGCGAGATGCTTCGGCAAGCTCAGCATGACGTTCTGATTTATTTTATTAGTACTTCTAGCTAACCGCTACCATAAGATGCCCCTTCCCCTCTTTGGCCTGTTTCAGCGGCTGCTGGGCAGCGATAAGCAGTTTCGGCAAGCCGTGGCCACCGTTATTGGCCAGGACCCGCACAACGTGCGGCTCTACCGGCTGGCTTTCACGCACTCGTCGGTGGTGAAGCAGGACCCCGGCGCGGGCCGCCACCAGAGCAACGAGCGGCTGGAATTTTTGGGGGATGCCGTGCTGGGCACGGTGGTAGCCGAATACCTGTTTCGCAAGTTTCCCTACGAGCAGGAGGGCTTTCTGACCGAGACGCGCTCGCGCATCGTAAACCGCGAAAGTCTGAACGCCATTGCACTAAAAATGGGCCTCGACAAGCTGGTGCAGCTCGACGCGACGCAAAACCGCGTGGCCCGCTCGCGCTCGGTGAATGGCAACGCGCTCGAAGCCCTGGTGGGCGCCGTGTACCTGGACTTGGGTTATAAGGCGGCGCGCCGGTTTGTGCTCAAAGGCCTGATTAAGCCTTTCGTGGACGTTACCAAGCTGACTACCACCACTTCCAACTACAAGAGCAAGCTCATCGAGTGGGCCCAGCGCAACGGCAAGGATGTGCGCTACGAGCTGAGTGGTGAGCCCCGCCCCGGTGGCGTGATGGAGTTTACGGCTACTGTGCTGCTGAGCAACGAGGTAGTAGCCACCGGCATGGGTCTCAATAAGAAACAGGCTGAGCAACTGGCCGCCGAGCGGGCACTGGCGGCGCTGGGAGTGTAGCGACTGCGCTCAATCGAGCCACCCGATATCGTAGCTCACTGAAGCCAGCGCCCCTTGACGGAAAAGGAAGTAGATGCTGCTTCTACCTTCGGCATCTGCCAGTTGATAGCCATCGAAGGTATTGGGAAGCCCAAAAGCCTTGCAAAAAGCACTTTTTGTAGTTCCTGTCCGAATGCCTTTGCCAAATGCTAACTCGTGTGAGGTAATTTCAGCCGATAGCAGAAAGGTATTATACTTGTTGCTGAAAATTTTTAGCTGGTCGGCTTTGGTGTTAGCAATCAGCACTGTATCCTTCACCGCTGGCTCGTGAATATTGCGTGATATTTTACTAATCCGCAACGCACTACCGTAGATTCTGCGGAGGTGTGGCACGGTTAGCTCCCTGGTCGCTAGCTCAAGCAAGTGGTGGTTGTAAACCGTTTTCACTTTTGGTTTTGAGCTAGGTAGCGGCGGGCACCGGGCTGAGCCACTAAAACCAATCGTTGGGGCTAGCAGTAGGAATACTATCGTTTTCATGGCAGCGCGTGCTAAATAGCTGCCCAATATAGTCCTTACTTATGCGCATTGCCGGAGCCGCCCTCAACCAAATTCCCTTCGACTGGGCTCATAACATTCAGAATATCAGTGCGGCCATCGCCCAGGCTAAGGCTGAGGGCGTAGAGCTGCTGTGCCTACCCGAACTGTGCCTGACGGGCTACAACTGCGAAGACCTGTTTTTGAGCGACTGGCTACCAGCGGCCGCTTTAGAGCATTTGCAGATAATCCGGCCGCTTACCGAGAGCATTTGCGTGGTGGTGGGGCTACCGGTGCGGCTAGCTCACCGCACCTACAACACGGCCGCCGTGCTGCGCGATGGCCAGATTCTGGGCTTCGCGGCCAAGCAGTTTTTGGCCAATGATGGCGTGCACTACGAAACGCGCTTCTTTGTGCCGTGGGTGGCGGGCGAAACGACAACCGTGGAGTTGAACGGCGAAAGCTGGACGCTCGGCGACCTCACGTTTGAGCACTTGGGCGTGCGGTTTGGCTTTGAAATCTGCGAGGATGCCTGGCGGCCCGACGATGTGCGGCCCGCCTGCCGGCTCGTGGGTAAAGTTGATTTGATTATCAACCCTTCGGCCAGCCACTTCGCAATGAGCAAAACCGATGTGCGCTACAAGCTGGTGCTCAATGGGTCACGTAAATTTAACTGCACCTACCTCTACGCCAATTTGCTGGGCAACGAGGCGGGGCGTACCATCTACGACGGCGAGATTCTCATTGCCCGCAACGGCCACCTGCTCAAGCGCAACCAGCTGCTGAGCTTCAAGGAAGTGGATATGGAGTGGGCCGACGTGGATTTCAGCGAGCCGCTCGAAGCGGCCGATACCATTGTGCCGCTGCCCGAGCCCGATGAGTACCGCGAGCTCAACCAGGCCATGAGCCTGGGACTGTTTGACTACCTGCGCAAGGCGCGCAGCCGGGGCTTCGTGCTGAGCCTCAGTGGCGGGGCCGACTCGTGCTTTTGCGCCGTGGGCGTGGCCGAAATGGTGCGCTTAGGCGTGGCCGAGCTAGGCGAAGCAGAGTTTAAGCGCCGCAGTGGGGCGTTCGACGAAACCAAAACTGCCGTGACGCAGGCCGGCGCCGGGGGTAAGGCACAGCAGCAGGCTACGGATGTGGCAAACCCGGCCGCGCCCGAAAACCAGAAGCCTGCCACCGCGCAGCAGCAGCTCGTCAACCACCTGCTCACCTGCGCCTACCAGGGCACCGTCAACTCGTCGGACGATACGCTGAACTCGGCCAAGGAGCTGGCTGACAGCATTGGGGCGCGCTTTTTCGACTGGACGATTGACGACGAGGTAAGCGGCTACGTGGGCAAGATTGAGCACGCGCTGGGCCGTGACCTCACCTGGCAAACCGACGACCTGGCGCTGCAAAACATTCAGGCGCGGGTGCGGGCTCCCGGCATCTGGCTGCTGGCCAACGTGCAAAACTGCCTGCTCATCACGACCTCCAACCGCTCGGAGGCTAGCGTGGGCTACTGCACGATGGACGGTGACACGGCCGGCAGCATCTCCCCCATCGCGGGCGTGGATAAGGACTTCGTCAAAAAATGGCTGCGCTGGGCCCAAACCGAGCTGGGCTACGAAGCTCTGCGCCACGTGAACGCCCTGCAACCCACCGCCGAGCTGCGCCCGCTGGCCGACAAGCAAACCGACGAGCGCGACCTCATGCCCTACACCCTGCTCAACCGCATCGAGCGGCTGGCCTTCTACGACCGGCTGGCCCCCGCCGCCGTGCTGGCCCAGCTCGTGGCCGAGGAGCCGGCCTACGAGCGCGAGCAGTTGCGCACCTACGTCAAGCGCTTCTATCAGCTCTGGAGCCGCAACCAGTGGAAGCGCGAGCGCTACGCCCCCAGCTTCCACCTCGACGACTACAACGTTGACCCGCGCTCGTGGCTGCGCTTCCCCATCCTGAGCGGTGGCTTTGGCGAAGAGCTAGCCGCGCTGTAGAGCAGCTTGCTGATTGGCAAATTATTCTAACTGGTAATCAGGCGTTTGCCTAAAATTTAAGCAGCGCCGCGCAAGTTTTGAGCGGCACTGGCACCTAAGCTTTTGTGATGCGGGCCGCCCAGGCTGAGCCCGCATCGCAAAAGCTTTTTGCTGTCCTTATTGCGTTGTTTTTTATGGCTTACGGCCTGCCGCTGCTTGCTACCCTAGCCGAAGTGCCCGCCCCCGGCGCAGGCGCGGCCGATGCCGAACTGGTGGCGCAGCTTCAGCAGGGCAGCGAGGCGGCGTTTCGCACGCTGGTAGCGCGCTTTCAGGGACGGGTCTACAGCACGGCTTTTTCGCTGCTGCGCTCGGCCGAGGAGGCCGAGGACGTAGCCCAGGAAGTATTCGTGGAAGTGTACCAAACTATTGGCCGGTTTCGGGGCGAGGCGGCGCTCAGCACCTGGCTGTACCGGCTGGCCACATCGCGCGCCCTGCACCACCGCCGCCGGCTAAATACCCGCAAGCGCTTCGCGTTTTTTACCAGCCTGCTGGGGTTTACCAACCACCTGCTACACGACGTGCCCGACCATGCCCACCCGCAGGCGCTGCTCGAAGAAGCGCAGCAACTACACCTCTTGCACCTGCACATCGGGCGGCTGCCGGCCCAGCAGCAGGTGGCCTTCACGCTACGCTACGAGCAAGAGCTGCGTTACGACGAGATAGCGGCCGTACTCGACACGAGCGTGGCGGCCGTCGAATCGCTGCTGTACCGGGCCCGGCACACGCTACGCCAACACCTTCAATCCACTACTCGCCATGTCTGACACCCCTCCCCGCCCCGGCTCCGATGCGGAGTGGGAGGCACTGCTCGCCCAGCTACGCCAGCAGCCCCTGGCCCAGCCTAGGCCGTTTTTCTACGCCCGCGTGCAGGCCCGCCTCCAGGCCCAGCGGGCCGCGCCCCTGGCCCGGCTACCCGGCTGGCTGCGCCGCCCGGCCTACGCCGCGCTGCTGGGCGCCCTGGTGCTAGCCGTGAGCGGCGACGGCGCGGCCCTGCGCGCCGCGCCGGCGGCTAGCCCCCCGGCGCCCGTGCCCCGCGCCCTCACTCACTAAGCTGGGGCTAGCCCGCCCCGGCGCTGCCCGAAGTACCTTTGATTCCTTCTTTCCTTTTTGCTGCCCATGACTGCACCGCTCGCTTACATTACCTGGAACGTCTCGCCCATCATTGTCGAAATCGGGCCGCTGCTGCTGCGCTGGTACGGCGTGCTGTTTGCCCTGGGCTTCGTTATCGGCTCGTTTGTGCTCACGCACATCTACAAGAAAGAGGGTGTGCGGCCCTACTGGGTCGATGTCATCACCTTCTACATGGTGGTGGGTACGGTGCTGGGGGCGCGGCTGGGCCACGTCTTTTTCTACGACTGGGCTTCGTATAAAGAACATCCGGGTGAGATTTTGAAAATCTGGCACGGCGGGCTGGCCTCGCACGGCGCCACCATCGGCATCCTGCTGGCGGTGTTCATTTTCAGCATTCGCAATAAGTTTGACTACCTCTGGGTGCTCGACCGCATCGTGATTGTGGTGGCTATCGGGGGCGCCTGCATCCGGCTGGGCAACCTCATGAACTCCGAAATAGTGGGCAAGCCCACCGATGCGCCGTGGGCCTTCGTTTTCCCGCGCGATACCGAACACCTGCAAACGCCCGTGGCGCCGCTGCCCACCGGGGCCGTGCTGGTGCAGCGCAGCCGCCTGCCCAATGGCGAGGAAGCCACCGCCGTGCAGCCCGCCGGCACCACCGCCACGCCTGGCATGGAGATGGCCGTGCCCCGCCACCCCACCCAGATTTACGAGTCGCTGTTCTGCGTATTCCTGCTCATCCTGCTCTATAGCCTCTGGGATAAGTACAAGCAGCGCACGCCGCGCGGCCTGCTTTTCGGGCTGTTTGTGGTGCTACTGTTCACCTTCCGCCTGGGCGTCGAATATTTGAAAGAAAACCAGGTGTCGCAGGAAACCGGCCTCATTGCGCAGTATCACCTCAATATCGGGCAGTTGCTTAGCATCCCGTTCATCCTCATTGGCCTGTGGGTGCTGCTGCGCGCCGGCAAAGACCCCAAGAACCCCTACGGCTATGCTCCCCGCGACCTGGCCGAGGAAGAAGCTGCCGAGCGCGCCAAAGCCGCCAAGGTTTAGCCAGCTACTCAGCCTTTTTTAGCCTTTGTGTCTTCGCAGGCACTTACAAATCCAGTTCGTACACGTCGCCCTGCTCGGTGGTGATGAGCAGGGTATCCTGGTCTTTAAAGGCCGCGCCTTCGGTTTGGCCGGCACCTTGCAGGCTCACGTGGCGCGGCGTTGCTTTCAGGATATCGGCCCAGGAAGCACCGTCCAAAACGAACAGCTCCTGCCGGGCCAGCAGCACCAGCCGGTGGCCATCGGGCGAGAGCGTAGCGTCAGTAACCTCGCCGGGGATGGCTAGCTTGGTTTCCAGTTTGGCGGTGTAGCTGCCGGGCGTTTCGGGCACCGTGTACACCTTGCAGGTGCTTTGGGTGGCGCGGTCTTTGGTAAACAAATATACCTGCCCGGCGTGCCAGAGGCTGGCTTCGCAGTCGAAGTTGCGCTCCTTTTTGCTGGGCGGAAACTCGGTCTGGTCGGGGTATTTGAAGTTGATTTTACCAACCTGGTTCGGCGCGGCGGGCCGGAAGCGCAGGATGGCCAGGTTCTGGCGGTCGGAGTTGTTGTTGCCGCAGTCGCCCATGTAGTAGTTACCGCTGTTGTCGCGGCTCAGGCTTTCCCAGTCGTGGTTGGGCGCCCCCAGCGTAAACTCGCCCACCTGCTGGCCGGTGCCATCTACGCGCCACACGGTGGGCTGCTGCCCATCGTCGCCGAAGGTGAAATACGTGCCCGCCTCGGGTGCCGCACACAGGCCCGAGCTTTCCAGGATGCCCTGGGTCAGCTTGCCCACGCGGCGCAGGCCGTTGGCCTGGGCGGCTTCCTTGTCTTTCTTGTGGGAGCCTTTTTTACCCTTTTTGCCCTGTTTTTCGGGCTTGGTTTGGGCGGTGGCCTGGGGCTGGTCGGTGCCGGCCTGACTGTCGGCCGGCGAGCAGGCCGAGGTAAGAAGCACGACGCCCAGCAAGGGGCGAATGATAAATGGAATACCTAGCATAGGCCCACTTGTACGCGAATGCCGCAGGCTTGGCTGCGTTGGCTAGGGCACCGGGTCGTGGCCGTGCCTGCCCCAGGGGTGGCAGCTGGCAATACGCCGCAGCGCCAGCCGCCCCCCGCGCCAGGCCCCGTATTTGGCAATGGCCTCGGCCGCGTAGGCCGAGCAGGTGGGCGTGTAGCGGCAGCTGGGCGGCGTGAGCGGCGAGATAAACAGCTGGTAAAACCGCAGCAGCAGCAGCAGCAGGCGACGAAGCATAAGTGAGAAAGCCGGACGAGAGCCGCAAAGTTCGGCTAGGCTGGCGTAGGGGCTGGTAGCGCAGCTGGCTCCTGGTTATTTCACCAGCTATTGAGTTATGGCTTGCAAAGCAATTCAGCGGCATATTTTAAAGATGTGCCCCCGGTTTTGAGCCCGAATTAGTGTCTTTAACCTCATCTACACATTGCTTCCCCTACGGTATTCCTAAGTTAAAGACTCGGTTTGACCAAAGGATGATGTTCATGTAACTTATATAATAAACGATTGAATTAGCTGCCTATACTATAGCTACTGGGGTATGTCACAAAAACAGGCAATATGTCCTTGAGAATTAGCTGATAGGCTAAGTCCTTTGCTGCTCCAGGTGCACTGTCGCACTTGTTTACACCTTTTTCCTTTTCCAACTTTATGAAACACCTTTTCTCACCTGGCCGGCAGTTGCTTTCCGGCTTGCTCACTTTGCTTCTCCCATTGCTTTGTGCCCACGTCGCGCAGGCCCAGTGCGACGCACCTTATCTATCCCTGGTGAAAACCTCTCAGGGTGGCATAAGCTGTAATTGCAATTCGACCTATCGACTCAAGGCCTCCAGCACCTACCCTACAGGTTACTTTCGCTATAAGCTCCAGGCCAATGGGTACCTGAACACCGTAAACGTGCAGCCTGATGCGGACGGCATGACCGTACTCGTTTCCAATCTGGTAGGTTACGCCAGCTACGATGTAACAGTCACTTACTACGATGGCTCCGGCTGCTCAGCTACCACCACGCAGACCGTGGTTATCCCCGCGGATACCCCGGGTGGCTCGGGTGGTGGGGGCGGCGGTGGTACCCCACCCCAACAGGAGGAGTCCTCCTTCACTGGCTCGCATTCAGCAAGTAACGCAGATGGCATGAGCGTACCAGCTGGCAGCTTGAGCGCCTATCCCAACCCCGCCAACGATGCATTGCAGGTGCCGGTGGCTGCGCCAGCCGCTGGCGGCACCGTGCGCCTGCTCGACCAGTTGGGTCGGGTGGTGCGCCAGTTGCCCGTAGGGCCAAACACAAGCCTGAGCCTCGACACGCGGGAGTTAGCCGACGGCCTCTACCAACTGCGTGTACCCGGCACGGCCACTAAGGGGCAGGCCATTCAAATCAAGCACTAAGCCGAAAAGCAGTGGCGTAAGGTTTGAAACTTTCCTGCAACAAGACGGGGACCGGAGCCGCTCAGTTTGTGATGATTTTAACTATAGAAAAGCCCCGCCAGCACCTGCTAGCGGGGTTTTTCTTACCCTCGCGGCCTAGGCCCCGCCTGTGCCAGCGCCGCAGCGCCAAGCCGTCGGGCGATGGTTAAGGAACTGAGGTTATTGACTACTTGGCTGGCCCAGCCGCCGCCCAGCGCCCCACAGCCAGGGCCGCCCGAGCCCCGGCACCGTTCTGGCGGCCGATTGATACTGTTACAGGTACGGCCGCGCTTAAAGCAGCTATTGATAAAGTTTGAGCACGCACCAAGCATAAAACTACCCGTATACTTTAGCGTTCCGCCAATACCAGCCTTATATTTCGCCGTTACTGACCCAAGCGGCGCCTATGGCTGATTATTTACTTGCATTAGTATTATTGCTGACGGCCTGGCCGGCTACGCTGCTGGCGCAGGGCGGCGGTCCGGCCGGGCACGGGGGCCGCGCCCAAGCGCTGGGCAATGCCTCAGCCACACTCAGCGGCGAGGTGTGGGCTGGGTCCAACAATGCCGCCGGGCTGGGTAGCCTCACCCGCCCCACGGCCGGCCTCTACGCCGAAAACCGCTACCTCATTCCGAGCCTCAACGTGGCAGCCGCGGCCGTGGCCCTACCCTTGGGCGTGGTAGAGCCGCCCGCCGCGGGCCTGCCCGCCCAGGCCAGCCGAGGGGTGCTGGGCTTTGAGGCGCAACGCTTTGGCGGCGTGCTGTATAATGAGACTAAGCTGGCTGCCGCCTACGGCTACCGGCTGGGCGTGGTGAGCATCGGCGGGCGGCTGGAGGCACTGCAAGTCAGCTTCCAGGACCTGGGCAGCCGGCGGGCGCTGGTGGCCTCGCTGGGCGGGCAGGCCGATATTTTGCCCCGGCGCCTCACGCTGGGCGTGTACCTCTACAACCTCACCCAGGCCCGGCTGGCCAGCTACCAGGATGAGCGCGTGCCCACCGTGCTGCGCGCCGGCCTGGCCTACCGCCCCGGCAAGCAGGTGCTGCTCCTGGCCGAGGCCGAAAAAGACGTAGAGCGGGCCGCGGGCCTCAAAGCCGGCATCGAGTACCTGCCCACGGCGGCCGTGGCCGTGCGCCTGGGCTACACCAGCCTCGGCCAGCAGGCTACCGGCGGCGTGGGCCTGCGGGCCGGCAATTTTCAGCTCGACTACGCGGCGGGCTGGCACACGGCGCTAGGGCTGAGCCAGTATTTCAGCGTGGGCTGGCAGTGGTCGAAAGCGGAACCAAATAAATAAGCTGCTGGAATTTATGCACTTCCAGTCTTCCCGCTTTTTTGCCACCGCCGGCCTACTCGTGGGGCTGGCTGGCTGGCCACCGGCCCAGGCCCTGGCCCAGGACTACCCGCGCCGGGCGCCCGACTTCGACCGAATCACGCAGGAGTTGTTTGCCGAGATTCAGACTGACCAGATTCCCTACGAGGACCTCTACGGCACGCTGCTCAATTATTACCAGTCGCCGCTCAACCTCAACACCGCCACCGCCGAGGAGCTGCGCGCCCTGCCGCTGCTCAGCGAAAAGCAGGTGGCCGCCTTGCTGCGCCACCGCCAGGCCACCGGCCCGCTGCTGAGCGTGTATGAGCTGCAAGCCGTGCCCGACTGGGACGTGCGCGCCATTACCCGCATCGCGCCCTTCGTAACAGTGGCCAGCCTCAGCCCCAACGCGGTGCGCGGCCCGCTGTGGCAACGCATTAAAAACGAAGAGAATAACGCCGTGCTGCTGCGCTACGAGCGCGTGGTGCAACAGCGCCGGGGCTATGCGCCGGCCGATACCTTCCAGGGCCGGCCCACGCTGCGCTACCTGGGCTCGCCCGATGCCCTGGCGCTACGCTACCGCGTGAGCCACCCGCACGATTTCAGCCTGGGCTTCACGGCCGAGAAAGACGCGGGCGAGCCGCTGGCCTGGCGGCCGGGCCAAAACCAGTTCGGGCCCGATTTTCTGTCGGCCCACTTTGTGCTGCACGAGCAGGGCCGGCTCAAAACGCTGGCCTTGGGCGATTATCAGTTGCAGTTTGGCCAGGGGCTGCTGCTGTCGTCGGGGCTGGCGGCGGGCAAGGGCGCCGAAACCATCACCACCCTGCGCCGGGCCTCGCTGGGCGTGCGGCCCTACGCGGCGCTGCTCGAAAACACGTTTTTTCGGGGCGCGGCGGCCACCTACCAGTTAGCCCCGCGCTGGGAGGCCACCGCCTTCGCCTCGCGCAAAAACATCGACGCCAACGCCCGGCTAACCACCGACTCGCTGGCCCAATTCGACGAGTTTAGCAGCAGCCTGCTCGTGACGGGCCTGCACCGTACCGCCACTGAAATAGCCAACCGCCAGCGCCTGGGCGAAACCGTGGGCGGCGGCCACCTCGGCTACCTCAGCGCCGATGGCAACCTGGCGCTGGGCTTCACGGCCGTGGGTACGCACTACGGCCTGGCCTTTCAGAAGCGCAACGAACCCTACAACCGCTACGAGTTCAGCGGCCAGAACAACCTGGCTGTCGGCGCGCACTACAGCTACGGGTGGCGCAATGTGCTGCTCTTTGGCGAAAGCGGGCGCAGCACCGGCGGCGGCCTGGGCACCGTGAATGGCCTGCTGGCCAGCCTGGGCCCGGCCGTGGATGCGGCCGTGCTGGTGCGCCACTACGACGCCGATTTTCACACCTTCTACGGCAATGCCCTGAGCGAAAATACGCGCAACATCAATGAAAGCGGCTTTTACGTGGGGCTGAAAGTGCGCCCGCTAGCCCGCTGGGAGGTATCGGCCTACTTCGACCAGTTTCGGTTCAACTGGCTGCGCTACCGCGTGAGCGCCCCCAGCCAGGGCCAGGATGCGCTGCTGCGCGTGGCCTTCACCCCCACCAAAACCAGCCTGCTCTACGCCCAGTACCGCGCCCGCCTCAAGCCCCTCGACCTGCCGGCCAGCGGCACGCGCCGGGCGCTGCCGCTGCCGGGCCAGCAGTTGCGCCACTCGGTGCTGCTGTATTGCGATGTGCAGCCCACCGCCCAACTTGGGCTGCGCACGCGCCTGCAAGCCACCTACCTGCGCGCCGACGACGGCCTACCCTGGCGGCGCGGCTTCATCCTGAGCCAGGATGCCTCGGTGCAGCTCGCGCGCCGGGTGCGGCTGTCGGCCCGCTACGCCGTGTTCGACACCGACGACTACGACACGCGCCAGTACGTTTTCGAGCAGGATGTGCTATACGCTGTATCGGTACCCGCGCTCTACGGGCAGGGCACGCGGGCCTACGTCATCGCGCAAGCCGCTTGCGGCAAGCACTTTACCCTCTGGCTGCGCTACGCTGACACCCGCTACCGCCACCAGACTACCGTAGGTTCGGGGCTAGAGCAGATTCAAGGTAACGCCCGCTCAGAGGTGACGGCCCAGGTGCGGTATAAGCTGTAGCCGGTAATGCGGCGCTGCTGCTTCGCGCTACTTTAATAATTAAAGAACGTCATGCTGAGCTCGCCGAAGCATCTCTACCACGCCATCTGGGTTACGAATCTTGGCAGCATGGTAGAGATGCTTCGGCAAGCTCAGCATGACGTCCTTTTTGACTTTTTACTGCTATTAAACAGGCGCTTACTTAATGCCTCAGGCATCCGTCTTCACCAGCACCACCTGCGCGTTATCGGCCTGGCTGATTTTGCGGCGAAAATCCTGGTACTCCGTGTACTTTGCGGCGGGCAGCGTGGCGCCGCCGGGGCGGCGGGTTTCTAGTTGCCGCACGTATTGCAAGGTGCCATCGGCCAGGGTAGTGCAGGTGCTCGAATACGTGCCGTAGGCCGTGGTAAGCTGCGTGGGCTGAGGCAGGTTTTCGGCCTGGAAGCCCACGGGCAGGTGCAGCCGCACGGTATCCTGGTAGAGGCCGGCGGCGGGCAGCACCAGCGGCGACTGGCGCGCACCCACCTGGGCGGGCAGCACCCCTAGCCGGCCCAGCAGGTTGGGCGCCAGCAGCAGGCGGCGGCCCGCCACGGTACCCACGCTGGCTAGCTCCAGGCCCATCGTTTCGACTACGCCGGGCAGGGCCTTGATGGGGGCCGGGGCCAGCCGCAGGCTCGTGATGGTGAAATGACTCAAGCGCAGGCGGTTGGATACGTATTTTTTCTGCTCGTCGGCATCGGCGCCGTGCAGCAGCTGGGCGTAGCGGTCCTGGGCTAGCCCAAGGCGCTGGGTGCGCACGCTGGCCTTGGCGCCGCCATCGGCATTAAGCCAGAGGTCGGTGCGGCGCTGTTGGCGGTTGGCCTGGGCGCCGTAGCGCGGGGTGGCTACCAGCCGGCCGCCCTCAGGCGTAAGCAGCAGCGCGTGGCGATTGCCGGTGAAGGCCCCCATGTAGCCGAAGGCATCGGTCTGGCTCGTGCATTCCAGCCACACCGTATCGGCGGGTACGGTGCCGTGGGCGGCCAGCGGCATGCACAAGATGGCGTGGTTGAACTGGCTGCTCGGGAAGCTGGCGCGTACGTCGGGCTCACCCTCGCCGGCGCCCACCAGGGCCACGTAGGCGGGCAGGCCGGCGGCCTTCAGCAGGGCGCAGGTGTAGTTGCTCAGGGCTTTGCAATCGCCGTAGCCGCCGCTGGCCACGGCGCTGGCGGGGGCCGTTTGCCAGCCGCCTAGCCCCAGCTGCACCGATACGTAGCGCGTCGAGCCCTGCAAAAACTCATACACCTTGCGGGCCCGCTCGCGGGGGTCGGGGGCCACCGTAATCAGCTGGGCCATTTTGGCGGTGAGGGCGGGCGGCAGCGCGTCGCGCCCCTGCCCCAGCTGGTACACCCACTGCCCCAGGCTCTGCCACGAGGCCAGCGAGCCGGCGTGGCCCTGCACCTCAAACGTGGCGGGGGCCAGGTGCACGGCGGGCAGCAGCTCAGCCAGGGCGGGGGCCAGCGGTTCCTCGTCCACGGCGGGGGCGGCGGGCAGCTGCCAGCGGTAGGTAGTGAGGCCACCCGCCACCACGGGTGCCGAAGCTGCCCCGGCGGGCAGTTGCTGCTCCTGGTAGCGCAGGGGCAGCGCGGTGGGCGTGGTCACTTGCAGCGTGGCACCTTCCAGCGACACGTTTTCGGCGCGCTGGGGCTGCCAGTCGGGGTAGAAGAGCGTATTTTCCGACGTCACCTCGTAGTCAAACTCCACGGTGTAGGGCGTGGCGGGCTGGCGCAGGTCGGCGTAGCGCATCCGCAGGTCCAGCATGAAGCTGCCGCCCGCATCGCCGAGGCCCTGGTCGTGCACCTCGGCCGGGCGCAGCTGGTGCAGCAGCTGGCCCTGGGCATTGTACACGGCCCCGCGCAGGTAGTTGAGGTGGCGCAGGCTGCTGTAGTCCACCATCAGCTGGCCGTAGTCGTCGCTGCCGGCCTCGTCGAGCACCGTCACCACCTTGTGCACGGTTTCGACGAGCTGGCCCGCCGATTTTACCACCACCGTTTTATCGTAGGCGCGCACCACGGCGTGGGCATTTTCGCGCAGGGCCGGGGCAATGGCATCGGCCGGGTACTTGGGCGCGGGCACGGCCAGCAGCGTAAGCGAAGCAAAAACCGGGAGCAGCATTGACTAAAGAATAGCTTTTGATTTGCAGAAAATGAGCCTAATGCTCAGGCTAGTTAGACTTTTTAATCACCAGCGCTTCGGCCTGCTTGGCCAGGGCCAGCCGGTAGAATTCGCGCAGGGCGGCGTACTCTTCGGCCCCGTACACGGGCTTGTCGAGGGTGAGGCGGCTTACCAGCTGCACCGTGCCGGGGGTGGGGCTGCTAGCGGCGTACATGAAGCGCCCTCCCTGGTCGGGCAGGCTGATGGTGGCCGGCTTGGGCAACTCAGCCGCGTAGCCCGCGGGCAGGGTCAGGGTTATCATAATGATGTCCTGGTGGGCAGCGCCCAGGTCAACGGGGTAGGTGCGCTGGGCGTGCCGAAACGGGTTTTCGGTGTCGCCGAACGACGCCAGCGGAGTCACGTAGAGCTCGCTGGCCGTGCCCGCCGTGCTGGCCGGCTGGCGCACGTCGTAGTTAAAGGATAGCGGCTTGCTCACCTCAGCCACGTGGGCAAAGGCGTAGGCCGGCAGCTCCCAGTTGGGGTGGTGGTTGGCTAGCTCGGTCACGTATTTCTTCTCGCCCAGCTGCTGCAATTTTTCGCGGGCCACCGCCCCCGAGTAGCCAGCGTGCTCCTCGTGCACCTTGCCGGTGAGGTTGCCCTGCGGGTCGAGCGTCAGCTTGATGTCCTGGTAGTGGTTGTGGCGCAGCTTGGGCGTCAGGCTCACCCAGCGGCCGGGCTGGTCTTTGGTAGCTACCAGGCGGCCCGTCTGGTTGAGGCAGCGCGTGGGCAGCACGCCGCAGGGCAGCAGTGGCTCGGTGGCATCGAGCAGCAGTTCCTGGCTATCGGCCAGCGGCAGCAGCCCAATTACGTAGTTGAACTGCTCGAGCAGCGGAAACGACTGGTTGACGCGGCCGTGGGCGCGGGTGCTCAGCAGCACGGGCTGGGCCGGCAGCCCGGCCTGGCGCAGGGCCGCAATGAGCAGCAGGTTCACATCGGCGGCGGTGCCGCGGTGCAGGTCGTAGCTTTTCTTGAGGGCTCCGCTGGCCGAGTAGCGGTTGGTACCGTCATACTTCACACTCTTGATGACCAGCTCGCGCACGGCCGCCGCCCGGGCAGCCGGGTCGGGGTACTGCGCGGCCAGCGCCTTCAGCGGCGCATCCAGGAAGCCCAGGTGCCCTAGCTGCCCGCCAAACTCGTCGCTCTCCAGCAGGTCAGCGTTGATTTTCTCCCAGTTGCCGGCCACGTTCTGGTAGCCCCCGCCGGGCATCCGCTGGCCAGCCAGCTCAAAGTTGAGGCGCGCCACGTAGTCGCGCGTGGTCGTCATATAGGGCTCGTCGCGTAGGGCGGGCACGTCCTGCATGGCCCAGTGGTAGTTGGTTGCCTTGGCCATAAGCGTCTCGTTTTCAGACGACACATGCTGCCCCCGGTCCGAAATGCCGCCTTCAGTGTGCAGGTTGTACTGCGCCTGCGCATCATCGCGGGTTTGCATTGCCAGGGGCTCGTAGCCCTGGAGCAGCATTTTATAGTCGAAATACTCCGGAATGGTGGCCTGAAACTCGCTCCAGCGTGTGGGCACCTCGCGCTGAAACGTCCAGTCCTGGAAGTTGAACAGGAAGTCCGACGTCACGGTGTAAGCGTACTCAATCACGGCGCCCTCGCGCACGTTGGGCAGCGTGAATTTGCGCACGCGCGTGTTTTTGGTGCGCTCTTCGGTGAAAGCCTGCCCGGTTTCGAGCTTCACTTTTTCTACTTTGCCGCCCACCTCGTTGTAGGTGTAGCCGCGCAGGCCCAGCAGCTTTTCCTCGTTTTGGCCCACGTGGTAGAGCGGCACTTCCACAGTAGCCAGGTCGTAGCCCGCTTTTTTGAGAATCTTGATGCGCGTCACCCGGTCCGACTCCAGCTGAAAACTGCTGCCCTTGAGCCGGAAGCGCGTCGAGCCGTAGTCGTACAGCACCACGCCCGGCGATGCGCTGTCGGCCACAAAGCTTTTGGCGCTGAAATCGGCCGGGTCGGGCTGGCCAAATTTTATCTTAACAGCCTTCACGGCCGCCGGGGCCTGGGCCAGGCCGGCAATAGGCGCCGCCAGCAAGCAAGCCGCCAGCATCCCACACGCACGTAGTTTTAGCATCATAAAGAGAAGAGACTGCACTAAGCCGGCAAAAAAGAATATAGCCGGGGCAGCTTGGCAAAGCTAGCTGGTAGCTACCTATTTACCAACTTCTCTTCATCAGTTTTACACCACCTCTTCGGGGCCCCCGATGGCCTGAGCCTGGGCCACTTGCGCCTCGGTAGCGGCGGGGCTGGCCGGGGTGGCGCGCACGCCCAGCAGCAGGTAGGCCAGGGCCAGCAGCACGCAGGCTAGGCTCAGGGCGTGCACCCAAGGCAGGTGGCCGGGCTGGTTGTCGAAAATCCAGCCGGCCAGCAGCGCCCCCAGCCCAATGCCCACCTCCAGGGCGATGTACATGGTGGCCACGCCCCGGCCGCGCCGCTCGGGGTGGCTCAGGTCGATGGTCCAAGCGTAGAGGGTGGGCGAGTTCAGGCCTGTGCCCACCCCAAATATTACTGCGCCCAGCAAAAACACCGGCACCGACGGCGACCATACCAGCACCGCCAGCCCCAGCGCCAGCAGCCCCGTCGACCAGCGCAGCACCGGCACCCGGCCGTGGGTGTCGCTGGCCTTGCCCGCCACCAGCCGCACCACCAGCGAAGCCACCGTGTAGCACACGTAGAACAGGCCCTTGGTAGGCCCGGCCAGCCCCAGCAGGCGGCTTTGGTCGGGAATAACGGTGAGCACCGCCCCAAACGGAAACAGGCACAGCAGCGTGGTGAGGGCCGGGGCCAGCACGCGCGGCTCCAGTATCTCATCCAGCTTCAGCTTGAGTAAGGAAGGGCTGAAACGCCGGCGCAGGTTCTGGGGCAGGGTTTCGGTGAGGGTGCCCTGCACCAGCACCGAGAGCAGCGCCGCCGCGCTCGAGCAGTAGAACATGACGTTGAGCGAGAACGTCTGGGCCACCCACGAGCCGAAGGCTGGGCCGGCGGCCATGCCCAGACTACCCGTCACGCCGAGCAGGCCCATCGCCTCGCCACGCTTTTCCACCGGCACAATGTCGGCCACAAAGGCGGCCGTGCCCGTGGGCTTGAAGCCCGTGCTGAAGCCGTGCAGCAGCCGCAAAAACAAGAAACTGCTCACCGTGAGCGCCCACGGGTAAATGAAGCCGCACACAAAGCACACCAGCGAGCCAAATACCATCACCGGAATGCGCCCCACGGTATCGGTGAGCTTGCCCGAGAAAGGCCGCGAAATGGCCGCCGTGAGGGTAAACAGGGCAATGATGAATCCTTTGTACTCGCCCCCGCCCAGCTGGGTAAGGTGGTCGGGCAACTCGGGCAGCAGCAGGTTGAAGGACAGAAAAAACAGAAACGACGACAGGCACATTAGCCAGAAGCCCCGCGAATACGAACCAAGCATAAGTGGGGCAAAGGTCGGGGCCAATACCCTAGCCGTTGCGCACTGCCCTGAATTAGCGGGCGGCTTCTGCCAAAACGGCCACTCGCCCACCCCGGCCCCAAATGTGCCGTACTGAGGGTATATGTCCTGGTTAACTTCGCTATTCGAAAAAATATCCGCTAAAAACCCCAGCCACGGCCGCGGCCCCGACAAGCCCGCCGTGAGCGTGCGCGAGCGGGTGTCGGCCCTGCGCCACCTGCCGGCGTTTCTCAAGCTCATCTGGCAAACCTCGCCCGGCCTCACGCTGGGCAACATTGCGCTGCGCCTGCTGCGGGCGGCGCTGCCGCTGGCCATGCTCTACATCGGCCGGCTCATTCTGGATGACATCGTGCAGCTGAGCCGGCTGCCGGCGGCTAGCCGGGTCGTGTCGCCGGTGTTTGGGCTGGTGGCGCTGGAGTTTGGGCTGGTGCTGCTCACCGATGCGCTGGGCCGCGCCGTGGCGCTACTCGACTCGCTGCTCGGCGACCTCTTCGCCAATGCCAGCTCGGTGCGCCTCATGCGCCACGCCGCCGAGCTGGACCTTGACCAATTCGAAGACAGCACCTTTTACGACAAGCTGGAGCGCGCCCGCCGCCAGACGCTCTCGCGCTCGGTGCTCATGAGCCAGGTCCTGGCCCAGGGCCAGGACGTGGTGACCTTGGTGCTGCTGGCCGGCGGGCTCGTGGCCTTCCAGCCCTGGCTGCTGGGGCTGCTGTTGCTGGCCGTGGTGCCCGCCTTCCTCGGCGAAAGCCATTTCAACGAGCGCAGCTACTCGCTCTCGCACTCCTGGACGCCCGAGCGCCGCGAGCTCGACTACCTGCGCCAAACCGGGGCCAGCGACGAAACAGCCAAGGAAGTCAAAATCTTCGGCTTGTCCGATTTCCTGATAAACCGCTTCTCTACCCTCTCCGACCAGTTTTACACGCAAAACAAGGCACTAGCTCTGCGCCGCGCCGGCTGGGGCACGGTGTTCGCGGCCATCGGCGCGGCCGGCTACTACGGCGCTTACTTATACATTATCAAGCAGGCCGTGGGTGGGGCCATTTCCATCGGCCAGCTCACGTTCCTGGCAGGCTCGTTCGCGAGGCTGCGCGGCCTGCTCGAGGGCATCCTGAGCCGCTTTAGCCAAGTGGCCGACGGGGCGCTGTACTTGCAGGATTTCTTCGATTTCTTCCAGATTACGCCGCGCATTGTGCGGCCCACGGTGGGGCAGGCGGTGCGGCCGTTTCCGCGGCCCATCCGCCAGGGCTTCGCGTTTGAGGACGTTGGCTTCAAGTATAAGAACGCCGAAAAGTGGGCCCTGCGCCACCTCAGCTTCGAGCTGCGCGCCGGCGAAAAGCTGGCCCTGGTGGGCGAAAACGGCGCCGGCAAAACCACGCTCGTCAAGCTCCTGGCCCGCCTCTACGACCCCAGCGAGGGCCGCATCCTGCTCGATGGCCACGACCTGCGTGAATACGACCCCGCCGAGCTGCGCCAGGAAATCGGCGTCATCTTTCAGGATTTCGTGCGCTTCCAGCTGCCCGCCGGCCAGAACCTGGCCGTGGGCCGCATCGAGGAGCGCCAGAACCAGCCGCGCATCGAGCAGGCCGCTCACCAGAGCCTGGCCGACTCGGTGATTGCCAAGCTCCCGCTAGGCTACGAGCAGATGATAGGCCGCCGCTTCAACGGCGGCGTGGACCTGAGCGGCGGCGAGTGGCAGAAAATTGCCCTCGGCCGCGCCTACATGCGCGAGGCCCAGCTGCTCATCCTCGACGAGCCCACCGCCGCCCTCGACGCCCGCGCCGAGTACGAGGTGTTCGAGCGCTTCAAGGAGCTGACCCAGGGCAAAACCGCCGTGCTCATCAGCCACCGCTTCAGCACCGTGCGCATGGCCGACCGCATTCTGGTAGTGGAGCACGGCCGCGTGCAGGAAATTGGTTCGCACGAAGAATTGCTGGCCAATAACGGCCGCTATGCCGAGCTGTTTCAATTGCAGGCGGCGGGGTACCGGTAGCGTCTCACAGCCAGCAATTTACCTTCACAACGATAATCAAGAAGAGCTTATGGCTGATTTGCTGCGTATCCGCGTCCCACAAGGATGGGCGGTATTAGACAACAAATTTTATGACGCAATTCCTGAAATCGACGGGGAGAGTGATTTTATTCGCAACTGGCACGAAGGATTTATTGAGGATGCGCTGTGGCTTCAAGAATGCCATGCTGATACCCATGAGGGATATCGGCTCCCTAGGCATTCGTTTTTTTCAATCGCCCTGAGTTGGCTGCCAGACAGCAATATAAACGGCAGCTATTATGCAAAGCTGAGTCGCTGTGAGGGTGATGACATAACGGAAGTAGCGTTATTTGAGAGCACGAATAGGTTCGAAGTGCGTACCAGAATTGAGCTTTGGCTAAATGATTTGCAGCAACCTGATTCAGCATATCGCCCCGATGTGAGGCAGGCGCAGTAGCTAGCACTCAATGCGCATTAGGCGTCGGGCAAAGAAAGTGGCAGCACCCGCATCGGCACGACATTCGTTTCATTATAATTCTCAGTCAGCTTAAGCGTCAGGTTTAATTCTGGAATCGTGCTAAAATCATCGGCCTCAGCAAGCGCCGTATGGGCCCACACCCCGTGTTCCGTTAGCTGAAACCATGCTACCACCCAGGTTTTTTGCGATACCAGCACGTAGTGCCGTAGCGAAGACAGCTTTTTATACTGATTAAATTTCAGCGTTCTATCATACGTTTCAGCAGAGGGCGATAATACTTCCACGATAACGACCGGGTACTGGTACTGCTGCTCGGCTTCGCGGTCGTCGGGGTGGCAGCTCACCATCACATTGGGGTAGGTGTAGTAGTGCTTCTCACGCACTGCCAGGCGCATACCGTCCATCTTGACCCGCGCGGTTTGGGCCGTAGCACCAGGATAAAATTCTGGATGATGTCATTATGCACGCTATTGGCGCCTGACATCGCGAACACCCCGCCCTCAAAAAACTCGTAACGCACGTCGCTGGCCTCCTCCAGGGCAAAGTATTCTTCCACCGTGTAGCGGCGCGGCTGTGCTTCTACGTGTCCCATAGTGCCCAAATATAACGGCTGGGGCAAGCTGTCAGGCTCAGCGCTCTACCCTTCTGCACTGCCCTTAGCGCCAGGCAATAGCCAATGTGTGCCGAGCCGTTCAAGCTGCCAGTTGCCACCAGGCAGCCCCACCCAGCCCCTACCTTGCGGCCACCAGTGCAGCTTAGCGGCTAGCTAGTTCCCACCCAATGCTCGATTTTACGCTTCTCGATAAAGCCCGCCTCTACCTGCTCTTTCGCCTGAGCCCGCTGGCGCCACCCGTGCGCCGTGCGTCGGTGCTGCGGGTTGTCATTATCCGCCACGGTGAAAAGCCGGAGCAGGGCGACAACCTTTCGTGCGCCGGCCTAAACCGGGCGCTGGCCCTGCCGGCCGTGCTCGACCAGCTGCTGCCCACGCCGCCCGCTTACACCTACGTGCCCATCATCGGCACCAACGACGATAGCACCAGCCAGGCCCGCATGTTCCAAACCGTGACGCCCTACGCCGTGCGCCACAACCTGTGCGTGAACAGCGACTACGCCGTAGAAAACGCCGCTGGGCTAGCCCAGGAGCTGCGCCGCCAGCGCGGCACGGCTCTGGTAGTGTGGGAGCACAGCGCCATTTCAAAAATCGTCAAAGAATTGGGTCTCGAAGAGGCGCTAGAGTGGCCCGACGAGGACTTCGACAGCATCTGGCTCATCGAGTTCAGCGGCGGCGGGGCCAAAGGCAAGGCCAAACACCCGCAACTGACCCGACTGCGGCAGCATATTCAGCCTGCGGCTACCTGCCCCGGCTAACCTGAATTAAGTAGCAACGGGCAGCCCGCTTTTGGCCTGCCTGGCTACCCTCGACCCAATCAGCAAGGCCAATAAGCTGAGCGCTAGATGAAAAATCAATTTCCGGATGTAGCTTAGGGTATTCTTTGAATTCCCCCACTTCCTCCTATGAAATTGACCACTACTCTGCCCCTGCTCAGTCTGTTAAGCCTAGGCTTGCTCTCCGGCTGCCTCACCTCCCGCGATGCCCGCATCGAATCGAGCTATAGCTACCGGGGGCGCTTTCGCCACTACCGCACCTACGGCTTCTTGAGCGGCGATGGCCTGGCCGCCGACAGCACCCGCCTCAGCGAGTCCTTGCGCGATGCCATCAAGCAGCGCCTGCGCCTGCAAGGCTACAAGCTCTCGCGCCGCAACCCCGACCTCATGGTGAGCTACAAGCTGTTTGAGGGCGATATGAAATTTCCTGGCTTCGTGCAGGAAGACATTACCCGCTGGGTGAAAAACAACGAGGCCGAAAACGAGGAAACCCCCGAGGAGCAGCGCCACGCCTACCAGCCCACCCGCCTGCTCATGCTCGACGGCACGCTCATGGTCACGCTCATCGACACCAAAACCGACAACGCCATCTGGAACGGCTACGCCTCGGGCGTGACCGTGCCCGAGGGCCTGCGTGGCGAGTACGTGCTCGTGCGCTCGGTGCGCTCCATCTTCGACCGCTACCGCATCTTCACCGAGAATTACTTCAACGGCGGCAATCTCGAAGGCGCTATGAATGGCATGCCCAGCGGTGAGCCGGGTACCCCCAGCGTAGCCCCAACGCCTCCCGCAAGCCCCCGCTAGGCCCTGGCGGGCTATTTTTCGCTTTCGCTCAACCCGGCTAGGGTGTACCTTTGCCTGTCCGCGCCAGTGCGCCCGCTACCTAACTAGCTGTTCTTTATGCTACTCGCCGTTAATTCTTCGTATCAGCCCAGCGACTACCTGCCCATTATCATTCAGTTTGGCCTGGCGGTGGCCTTCGTGGCCTTCGCCATGGTCGTGTCGCACCTAGTGGGCCCCAACCGCCACAGCAAGGTCAAAGACGCCTCCTTTGAGTGCGGCATCGAGAGCGTGGGCAATGCCCGCACGCCCATCTCGGTGAAGTATTTCCTCACGGCCATTCTCTTCGTGTTGTTCGACGTGGAAGTTATCTTCATGTACCCCTGGGCCGTCAATTTCCGCCAGCTCGGCACGGCTGGCTTTGTGGAGATGATTATCTTCATGACCCTGCTGATGGCCGGCTTCGGCTACGTCATCAAGAAGGGCATTCTGCGCTGGAACGAAGCAGTGCCCAGCCAAACTTTCGCCGCGAAGCCGGTGTTGGAAAAACAGCCCGCTATTGCTGCGCAGGCTGCCTAAACTGACTTATTATCATGGTTGATACCCGCGTTCCCGAAATCAAATCCGTGCCGGCCCCCGAGGGCATCGAGGGCGCGGGCTTCTTCGCTACCTCCCTGGAGAAAGTAGTGGGCATCGCCCGCGCCAACTCCCTGTGGCCGCTGCCCTTCGCTACTTCATGCTGCGGCATCGAGTTCATGGCTACCATGGGCGCCCACTACGACATCTCGCGCTTCGGTTCCGAGCGCCCCAGCTTTTCGCCCCGCCAAGCCGACCTGCTGATGGTGATGGGCACCATCGCTAAAAAAATGGCACCCATCGTGAAGCAGGTGTACGAGCAAATGGCCGAGCCCCGCTGGGTGCTGGCCATGGGTGCCTGCGCCTGCTCGGGCGGCATCTTCGACAGCTACTCGGTGCTGCAAGGCATCGACCGCATCATCCCGGTCGATGTGTACATCCCCGGCTGCCCGCCCCGCCCCGAGCAGGTGCTCGACGGCCTGATGCGCGTGCAGGACCTCGCCAAAAACGAGAGCATTCGCCGCCGCAACTCGCCCGAGTATCAGGCCCTGCTGGCTTCTTATAACATCAAGTAATTTAAATTTTAGCTGTTAAAAAGGGCGGTCATGCTGAGCTTGCCGAAGCATCTCTACCGCATGATTGAACAGTCTGCAGACGGCGCGAGCGAGATGCTTCGGCAAGCTCAAGATGACCGCCCTTTTTAATAAGACGCTTTAAATGGCTGACCCGACCAAAGAAGAATCGACCGCCGCGCAGGAAACTGCCGCTGCCCAGGACCCCACCACGCAGCAAAACGCGCAGGTGCTGGCCCTGCTGCACAGCTTGTTTGGCGAAGCCACTTTCACGGATGTGCACGAGCCCTACGGCCTGCTTACCGTGACCACCAAGCGCGAGCACATTCATAGCATTGTGGCTGGCTTGCAGCAGGACCAGACGCTGAAGTTTCACTTCCTCACCACAATGTGCGGTATTCATTACCCCGAGAACCTGAACCAGGAGCTCGGCATGATTTACCACCTGCACAGCTTGGTGCACAACATCCGGCTGCGCATCAAGCTGTTCTTCCCCATTGCCGACCCGGTGGTGCCTACCCTCACCGACCTCTACGCCACCGCCAACTGGATGGAGCGCGAGGCCTATGACTTCTTCGGTATCATCTTCACTGGCCACCCCAACCTGCGCCGCATCCTGAATGTGGAGGACATGGACTACCACCCCATGCGCAAGCAGTACCCGGTGGAGGACGGCACCCGCGAAGACAAAACCGACCTCTTCTTTGGTCGCTAAGCATTATCATAACTAGCTGACATATAAAATCCTCCCATTGTCGTCAGGCTTCCCCCTCTCCCCGCGGAGAAGGGGCCGGGGGGTGAGGTTCAATGGCAGTAAACGACGCCCTAGCCGGCACCCACAAGATTATCGAAGAAGCGCAGGAGCAGCAGGGCGGCCAATTGGTGCCCACGCTCAACGACTTCTCGCAGGAGCTGACGACCCTCAACCTGGGGCCGACGCACCCGGCCACGCACGGCATTTTCCAGAACATCCTGCAAATGGATGGCGAGCGCATCATCTCGGGCGTGCCGACCATCGGCTACATCCACCGCGCCTTTGAGAAAATCGCTGAGCGGCGGCCGTTCTACCAGATTACGCCGCTGACGGACCGCATGAACTACTGCTCGTCGCCCATCAATAACATGGGCTGGCACATGACGGTGGAGAAGCTACTGGGCGTGACGGTGCCCAAGCGTGCCCAGTACATCCGGGTGATAATGATGGAGTTGGCCCGCATTGCCGACCACCTTATCTGCAACTCCATCCTGGGCGTAGACACCGGGGCCTTTACCGGCTTCCTCTACGTGTTCCAGGAGCGCGAGAAGATTTACGAGATTTACGAAGAGGTCTGTGGCTCGCGCCTCACCACCAACATGGGCCGCGTCGGCGGCATGGAGCGCGACCTCTCGCCGGTAGCCATCGAGAAGCTGCGCAAGTGGCTGAAGGAGTTCCCAACCGTGATGAAGGAGTTCGAGTCGATGTTCAACCGCAACCGCATCTTCATGGACCGCGTGGTAAACGTGGGCCCCATCACGGCGGAAAAGGCGCTGAACTACGGCTTCACCGGCCCCAACCTGCGGGCCGCCGGCGTCGATTACGACGTGCGGGTGATGAACCCGTATTCGAGCTACGAGGACTTCGAGTTTGACATCCCGGTAGGCACCAACGGTGATACCTACGACCGTTTCCTGGTGCGCAACGAGGAAATCTGGCAGAGCCTGCGCATTATCAATCAGGCGCTTGACCGCCTGCCCGAAGGACCCTTCCACGCCGACGCGCCGCACTACTACCTGCCCCCCAAGCAGGCCGTGTACAAGAACATGGAGGCATTGATTTACCACTTCAAAATCATCATGGGTGAGATTGAAGCGCCGGTAGGTGAAGTGTACCACTCGGTAGAAGGCGGCAACGGCGAGCTCGGGTTTTACCTGATTTCAGACGGGGGCCGCACGCCCTACCGCCTGCACTTCCGCCGCCCGTGCTTCATCTACTACCAGGCCTATTCGGAGATGGTAGTGGGCACGAGCCTCTCGGATGCCATCGTGATTCTGTCGTCGATGAACGTGATTGCCGGCGAGCTGGACGCCTAGTTTTTAAGTTGAAAATACCTGATATGGAGCCGACTAGCCCCACCGCTAAACCCCAGTTCTCGCCCGCCGCCCAGGCCGAAATCAAGCGCCTACTCACGCATTACCCCGACGACCGCAAGAAGTCGACCCTGCTGCCCGTACTGCACATTGCGCAGGCCGAGTTTGGCGGCTGGGTAAGCCCCGAGGTGCAAGACCTGGTGGCCGAGACCCTGGGCCTGCGCCCGATTGAGGTGTACGAGGTGAGCACGTTCTACACGATGTTCAACCTCAAGCCGGTAGGCAAGCACGTGCTGGAAATCTGCCGCACCGGCCCCTGTATGCTGCGCGGCTCCGATGAGCTAACGGCGCACCTGGAACGCATTACCGGCGCGCAGGTGGGTGGTACTTCGCCCGATGGCCTGTTCACCCTGAAAGAAGTGGAGTGCCTGGCCGCCTGCGGCTTCGCTCCCGTGGTGCAGGTGCGCGAGAAGTATTACGAGTCACTCGACACGGAGGCGAATGTGAATGCGATGCTTAACGAGTTGAAAGGCTTGGTGCATCGGCCCATTCTGCCGTGGGAAGAAAATGGCTTGCCTACCTCACTGCAAAACAACTAATAGCCAAGAGTTTAACGATATGGGACGCAAGCTATTAACTGAACACGTCAACGTCGAAGGCATCGAAACCTTTGCCGTATACCGCAAGCACGGCGGCTACCGCGCCGTAGAAAAGGCGCTGAAAATGACGCCCGAGGAAGTGGTGGAAGAAGTGAAGAAGTCGGGCCTGCGTGGGCGCGGCGGTGCTGGCTTCCCTACCGGCATGAAGTGGAGTTTCCTGGCTAAGCCCGAAGGCGTGCCGCGCTATCTCGTCTGCAACGCCGACGAGTCGGAGCCCGGCACGTTTAAGGACCGCTACCTGATGTCGAAGCTGCCGCACTTGCTCATTGAAGGCATGATTGCGGGTAGCTATGCGCTGGGGGCGCGCACCAGCTACATCTATATCCGCGGCGAGTTGTTGTACGTGCTGCGCATCTTGGAGAAAGCCATTGCCGAGGCGTATGCTGCTGGCTTCCTGGGCGAGAATATTCAGGGCTCGGGCTACTCGCTTGATTTGCACGTGCATCCGGGCGGTGGTGCGTACATCTGCGGCGAGGAAACCGCGCTGCTGGAATCGTTGGAAGGCAAGCGCGGCAATCCGCGCAATAAGCCGCCGTTCCCAGCTGTGCAGGGCCTCTACGCTCGCCCTACGGTGGTGAACAACGTGGAGAGCATTGCTACCGTCGTACCCATCTTGAACATGGGCGGCGATGAATATGCCAAAATTGGCGTGGGCAAAAGCACCGGCACCAAGCTTTTCTCGGCCTGTGGCCATTTGAATAAGCCCGGTATCTATGAGCTGGAACTAGGCGTGCCAGTGGAGGAATTCATCTACTCAGATGAATACTGCGGCGGCATTTGGAAAGGCCGGGAATTGAAGGCCGTAGTGGCTGGTGGCTCCTCAGTACCAATTCTACCGAAGGAACTGATTCTTAAAACGGCCGCCGGCGAAAACCGCCTGATGACTTACGAGTCGCTCAGCGACGGGGGTTTCGTGACGGGTACCATGCTCGGCTCGGGTGGCTTCATCGCGATGGACGAAACGACGTGCATCGTGAAGAACACCTGGAACTTCTCGCGCTTCTACCACCACGAAAGCTGCGGGCAGTGCTCGCCCTGCCGCGAAGGTACCGGCTGGCTCGAAAAAGTGCTGCACCGCCTCGAACACGGCCACGGCTCGATGCACGACATCGACCTGATTGTGAGCGTGGCCAAGCAGATTGAAGGCAACACCATCTGCCCGCTTGGCGAAGCCGCCGCATGGCCGGTAGCCGCCGCCGTGCGCCACTTCCGCGACGAGTTTGAGTGGCACGTAACGCACCCCAAGGAAGCTACCCAACCCGGAGCCGTGTACCGAGGCAACTTGGTAATGGCCTAGCCTAATTTGTATTTCGAGAAAGATAATGGCTAAAATAACCTTCGACGGAATTGAGATAGAAGTGCCCGACGGTACAACCATTCTCAACGCAGCCCGCAAAATCGGGGGCAGCGTGGTGCCGCCCGCCATGTGCTACTACACCCCCCTGAAGGGCAGCGGCGGCAAATGCCGCGCCTGCTTGGTGCGCGTGGCGGCTGGCTCGGCCAAAGACCCGCGCCCCATGCCCAAGCTCGTGGCCTCGTGCATTACGACGGTGCAGGACGGCATGGTGGTCGAAAACACGACCAACCAGCAGGTGCTCGACGTGCGCAAGGGCATCGTGGAAATGCTGCTCATCAACCACCCGCTCGACTGCCCAGTGTGCGACCAGGCCGGCGAGTGCGACCTGCAAAACTTTGCCTTCGAGCACGGCGTGAGCACCACTCGGTACGAAGAGGAGCGCCGCACGTTCGAGAAAATCGACATCGGCCCCTACGTGCAACTGCACATGACGCGCTGCATCCTGTGCTACCGTTGTGTGTACACTGCTAACCAGATTACTGATGGCCGCGTGCACGGCGTGCTGGGCCGGGGCGATGCCGCCGAAATCGGCACTTACATCGAGAATGCCATTGATAACGACTTCAGCGGCAACGTAATCGACGTGTGCCCGGTGGGCGCCCTCACCGATAAAACGTTCCGCTTCAAGCAGCGCGTGTGGTTCACCAAGCCGGTAAACGCCCACCGCGAATGCAGCCACGAGAATTGCACTGGCCACGTAACGCTGTGGTACAAAGGCAAGGATGTGCTGCGCGTAACCGCCCGCAAGGATGAGTACGGTGAAGTAAAGGAGTGGATTTGCAACGAGTGCCGCTTCGAAAAGAAAGAGACTGCTGACTGGGTTATCGAAGGCCCGGCCCACATCGACCGTTCCTCGGTTATCTCGGCCAACCACTACGAGCTGCCGGTTCTCAATGCCCAGGTGATTGCTGACCTGCCTGAAAGCACCGTGCGCGAGCTCGAGCAAAACCCGCCGCTCAAGCTGGGCGGCCCCAACGGCACTTCTTTCTAAGCTGATTTTCTACGTTTTATGTCTCTCGAAACTTTAGGCTGGCAGGGCCTCGTAGTGCTGGTGGTATTCGGCATTTCGCTGCTGATTGCCACGTACTGCACCTACGCCGAGCGCGTAATTGCTGCCTTCCTGCAAGACCGTGTCGGCCCGGACCGCGCCGGCCCCTGGGGCCTGGCCCAGCCGCTGGCCGATGCCGTGAAGCTCTTCACCAAGGAAGAATTCTTCCCGAGCGGCGCCAACAAGGCGCTGTTCATTTTCGGCCCCTGCCTGGCCATGATTACGGCGCTCATGTCGTCGGCCGTTATTCCGTTCGGCAGCTTCCTCAAGTTTGGCGATACCGTGGTGCACCTGCAAGGCATCGAAATTAACGTGGGTATGCTCTACGTGTTCGGTATCGTGTCGCTAGGGGTATATGGTATCATGATTGGCGGCTGGGCTTCCAACAATAAGTTCTCGTTGCTGGGCGCCATCCGCGCTGCTTCGCAAAACATCAGCTACGAATTGGCGATGGGCCTGGCCCTGATTGCCGTACTCATGATGTCAGGCTCGCTGTCGCTACGCGATATCACTTTGCAGCAGTCGGTGCCCGGCGAGTGGCACTTTTGGAACGTGGTGAAGCAGCCGCTGGGCTTTATCATCTTTATTGTCTGCGCCTTCGCCGAAACCAACCGCACACCCTTCGACCTGCCTGAGTGCGAAACCGAACTGGTAGGCGGCTACCATACCGAGTACAGCTCAATGAAAATGGGCCTATACCTCTTCGCCGAGTACGTGAACGTGTTCGTGGCCTCGGCCGTGATGAGCGTTATCTACTTCGGGGGGTTCAACTTTCCCTTTCAGTACGAGCTGCGCGAGTGGCTGCACAGCGCGCAGGGCCTTTCGGTTGATGCAGCGCAGAATATCATCGCCATCTTGGGCGTAGTGGCTGTATTCGCCAAGATTTTCTCGTTCATTTTCTTCTTCATGTGGGTGCGCTGGACGCTGCCGCGCTTCCGCTACGACCAGCTGATGCGCCTGGGCTGGACTATCCTCATCCCGTTGGCCATCTTCAATATTCTGCTCACGGGTGGCCTCATTACGACCGGCATCATCCCCGAAATCAAGCAGTGGTGGTAGGCAGCCCATGTGGCTGGCCCTCCCCTCCTCCCCTCTCCGACCTTATATGGAATCGCTAAGCAACCGCGCCAAGAAACTGGAAAAGAAGCCGATGACGCTCGCTGAGCGCGCGTATCTGCCGGCGATTTTTCAGGGCTTGACCATTACTATGCAGCACTTTTTCCGGGCTGCGACCAAGAAACAGGTTACCGTTCGCTACCCCGAGGAAACGCGGCCGTTCTCGCCCGTCTTTCGGGGCCTGCACGTGCTTAAGCGCGATGAGCAGGGCCGCGAGCGCTGCACGGCCTGCGGCCTGTGCGCCGTAGCCTGCCCCGCCGAAGCCATTACAATGGTAGCTGGCGAGCGCAAGAAAGGCGAGCAAAACCTCTACCGCGAGGAGAAATACGCCGTCAGCTACGAAATCAATATGCTACGCTGCATCTTCTGCGGGCTCTGCGAAGAGGCGTGCCCGAAGGCCGCCGTATACCTGCAAGCCGACAAAATGGCCCCGCCGCGCTACGAGCGCGACGAGTTCATCTACGGCAAGGACCGCCTGGTAGAGCCCGTATCGCCCGATAATCGCTCGAAGCGCGGCATTCAGCTCACGCCCGAGCAGGCTGACAAGCTGCGCGGCCAAATGCAAACGGCATAATGTAGCGCGGACTTTGTAGTCCGCGTTTGCACGGCAACAATTTTTATCATCGTTCAAACGCGGACTACAAAGTCCGCGCTACTGTATGTCTCTCTTTCTCTTCCTGTCGTTCGTGGCCCTCTTGAGTGCGCTGGGCGTGGTGCTGGCCAAAAACCCGGTACACAGCGTGTTGTTCCTCATCCTCACATTCTTCACGCTCTCGGCCCACTACCTCACATTGAACGCGCAGTTTCTGGCTGCCGTAAACATCATCGTGTACGCGGGGGCCATCATGGTGCTGTTCTTGTTCGTGATTATGTTTCTGAACCTGAACCAAGACACCGAGCCGCACAAGCCGGCGCTGGCCAAGATTGCGGCGGCAATTGCGGGCGGCTCACTGCTGCTCATCATGGTAGCGGCGCTGCGCGGTGTGCAGCCGGTAGGCTACGATGAAGCTACCTTTAACTCGCAGGTAGGCATGGTCGACCAGTTGGGCCTCGTGCTGTTTAAACAGTATTCGCTACCATTTGAGTTGGCCTCTATCCTGCTGCTGGCCGCGATGGTGGGCTCCGTGATGTTGGGCAAGCGCGAAACAGGCGAACGAAATTTCTAACAATTATTCGCTACGAAAAAAGGCGTCTTCTGCTTCGGCAGGGGATGCCTTTTTTTATGGCGCTGGACGTATTTTTCTGCCTCATTTACCACCTCTATGAAAGAACAACTTACCACCTTTGATACTGCTAATTTGGGACAGCTAAGCATTCCGCACCTGAAGTGCTTTTGGGAGCAAACCCTCGCCAAGCGCAACGGTACTTTCACCGCGTCTACCGAGCGCAGTTGGCAGGCTGATAACCTGCTGCTCAACGGCCTGGGCCTTCCTTTGCAGGAAACGCTGCGTTACCTCATGCAGACCGGTCCCTCACTGGCCGAATTTGAGGAATGGGTGCTGGCCCGCAATGGAGGGCAACTCACCACAATGCAAGCCGGCCGGCTCCACAGCGCCTTCACCGGCCAGCCCTACGGCGAGGCCGTGGCCGCCCAGTTGCGCGCTCTCGACGCCAGCCCCGATGTGCTGAGCGCCGACGACCTGCGCCACTGGCACGAACACGGCTACATCATCCTGCGCGAGGCCATTTCCAGAGAGCAGGCCCTAGCCACCGAAACCGCCGTTTGGGAAGAGTTAGGCATGAGTCCGCAGGACCCCACTACGTGGTATGAGAAGCCCATTGGCCAGGGCATGATGATGGACTTCTACCACCACCCCACCCTGCTGGCCAACCGGCGCTCGCCCCGCATTCAAAAAGCCTTTGCCCAGCTCTGGGGCACGCCCGACCTCTGGGCCACCACCGACCGCACCAGCTTCAACCCGCCCGAGACGGGCACCTACCAGCACCAGGGCACACCCCTGCACTGGGACATGAGCCTGCGCCCGCCGTTTCGCTTCGGCACCCAGGGCCTGATTTACCTCTGCGACACGCCGGCCCACCAGGGTGCCTTCCGTTGCGTGCCAGGCTTTCACCGCCAACTTGAAGCATGGCTGGCTGGCCTGCCCGCCGGCACCGACCCGCGCAGCATCGACTTGACCGGGCTAGCCCAACCTATTGCCGCCGAGGCCGGCGACATGGTTATCTGGCATCACTTCCTGCCCCATGGCAGCAGCGCTAATAGTGGCAGCTACCCGCGCATTGTGCAGTATCTCAACATGTACCCGGTGGATTTCAAGGAGAATGTGGAGTGGTTATAGTGGAATTGCTTTTAGCTAATCGGCACTTATTTTATTACCCTACGCTCACTTTGTATGGCTACCGATGGTGTAAAAATTGTTGATGGTGATTATGCTCACGACGTGTATCACACCTTCATGGACCTCTACGACGCACAGAAGCCGCTGGTCGAAATCAGAGAAGAAGTAGAGCAACTTCGCGCTGGCAATGATGCTTTTGATAATGAAATCTTTATTACTACATACGCGCTAGCCCTCTGGGAAATTGGTCAGCTTACGCCATCCATTCTTCATGAAGTGAAGCAAGTCATCGAGTTAGGAGCTTTTGCTAAATATTTAACCGAGGATGAGCAGGATGTAAGAATGGCCAAGCAACGGCAGCAGGTTCTGGCGCGCTTCTGGAATAAAATTTCCCAGCCCAACCTGCGGCTCCGCAAGCCCAAGAATTATAAAACTCAACGAAAATTTGTTTTCGAACCGGGCGATGTATTGACTTTCAAACTTCCAGAGGAGGAGATTTACTGCGTTACCATTTTACTTTTCACTTCTCAGCATCGCGGCCGGTGCGCTTATTATTTCATCGTACATGACTATGTGGGCGAACACAAACCCACAATGGCTAATGTACTAGCCGGCAATGTATTCGGCGGCCTCAGGTACCGTAGCATGCCCGATTCTGGACTCGGATTTTATTCCACAGGCGTGGGGCATAAACACCTATTGAAGTTTGCTGACAAGTTTGAGCATCTTGGCCGGCTTCCTTTAACTGAAGAGGCAAAGCACCTTAGTGCTCAAGGTGGAGCTATCGACTTTCTGGGTTTTACCACAACTTTTCATTACTTGCAAAGAGGTAATATTCCCTATGGAACGAGCGCCTATCCGCTGAATATCTATTGTAAAAACAGAAGCGGCGACTGATTCTTCAGTCGCCGCTTCTGTTTTTATTATTCTAAAGCCTACTTTGCTACCACAGCCGTCTTGATACTCAGCTCCGTCAGCTGCTTATCCGAAATCGGCGAGGGCGAGTCTATCATCACGTCGCGGCCCGAGTTGTTTTTGGGGAAGGCGATGAAGTCGCGGATGCTGTCGGCGCCGCCGAAGAGCGAGCACAGGCGGTCGAAGCCGAAGGCGATGCCGCCGTGGGGCGGCGCGCCGTACTCGAAGGCGTCGAGCAGGAAGCCGAACTGGGCCTGCGCCTCCTCGGGTGAGAAGCCGAGCAGCGAGAACATGCGGGCCTGCACGGCGCGGTCGTGGATGCGGATGGAGCCGCCGCCCACCTCTACTCCATTGATAACCAAGTCATAGGCATTAGCACGGGCCTGGCCGATGGTGTCGGGGTTATCGAGCAGGTGCAGGTCCTCGGGCTTGGGCGAGGTGAAGGGGTGGTGCATGGCGAAGTAACGGCCCTCCTCTTCGATGTACTCCAGCAGCGGGAAGTTGACGACCCACAGCGGGGCGAAGGTATCCTTGTCGCGCAGGCCGAGGCGCTGGCCCATTTCGAGGCGCAGTTCGCTCAGGGCCTTGCGGGTTTTGTCGGCCGGGCCAGCCAGGATAAGCAGCAGGTCGCCCTCATTGGCGTTGAAGGCGGTTTTCCACTTCTGCAATTCTTCCTGTGAGTAGAACTTATCGACCGACGACTTCACCACGCCGCCGGCTTCCACGCGGGCGTACACGAGGCCGGTGGCCCCGAGTTGGGGCTTCTTCACGAAGTTGGTCAGCTCGTCGAGCTGCTTGCGGGTGTAGGCGGCGCAGGTGGCGGCGCTGATGCCCACTACCAGCTCGGCGCTGTCGAAGACCGGGAAGCCCTGGCCCTGCACCACGTCGTTGAGTTCCACGAACTTCATGGCGAAGCGCACGTCGGGCTTGTCGTTGCCGTACCAGCGCATGGCGTCGGCGTACTCCATGCGGGGCACGGTCGGGAAATCGAGGTTTTTGATTTCCTTGAACAGGTAGCGTACCAGGCCCTCGAAGGTGTTGAGGATGTCTTCCTGCTCCACGAAGGCCATTTCACAGTCAATCTGCGTGAACTCGGGCTGGCGGTCGGCGCGCAGGTCTTCGTCGCGGAAGCACTTCACAATCTGGAAGTAGCGGTCGAAGCCCGACACCATGAGCAGCTGCTTGAACGTCTGGGGGCTCTGCGGCAGGGCGTAGAATTCACCGGGGTTCATGCGCGAGGGCACCACGAAGTCGCGGGCACCTTCGGGCGTGCTCTTGATGAGCACGGGCGTTTCGACTTCGATGAAGTTCTGGCCGTCGAGGTAGCGGCGCACGGCCTGGGCCATCTTGTGGCGCAGCATCAGGTTGTTGCGCACGGGCGTGCGGCGCAGGTCGAGGTAGCGGTACTTCATGCGCAGCTCGTCGCCGCCATCGGTATCGTCTTCGATGAGGAAGGGCGGCAGCTTGGCGGGGTTCAGCACCTCAATTTGCTCGACGCGCACCTCAATGTCGCCGGTCGGGATGTTGGCGTTTTTAGAGTAGCGCTCGGCTACCTTGCCCGTTACCGAAATCACGAATTCACGACCGAGGTCGCGGGCTTTGGCACGTACTTCTTCGCTTTCCACGCCTTCTTCGAGGGCTAGCTGGGTGATGCCGTAACGGTCGCGCAGGTCTATCCAGAGGATGCCGCCTTTGTCGCGGGTGCGCTGCACCCAGCCGACGAGGGTGACGGTTTGGCCGACGTGTTCTTGGCGAAGCTCGCCGTTGGTGTGGGTTCTCAACATGGACCGCAGATTTAACGGATTTAACGGATTGCGCCGATACGCCCGGCTGCGCCGGGCTGGCTATGCTTTTGGGGCTGGGGGCCGCTTTTGGGGCTGGCCGCACGGGGCAAAGTTAGTTCGGGTTGGGGAGCCGAAACTGTGGGGTTTGGTATGAAGTATGTAAAAGAAGATTAGGCGGCGCTGGTGTGGCGCTCCTTTTTCCTCCTTTTAATATGAAATTCCTTTCTTCGCTGGCCCTGGCGGCCGCTTTGCTCACGGCCGGCGCGGCTCAGGCGCAAACCAAAGTCAAGACTAAAAACAAGTATGAGGACGGCGTCGAGATTAAAACCAAGGGCCAGGCCCCAGCCGTGACGCTCGATGGCCCCATCAAGCGCGTAGAGACGCTCTCGGGCATCGATATCTTTCCCAAGCCCAACTCCAACAACGTGATGCTCAGCTTCACGCAGCAGTTCACCAAGCCCGGCACGCTGGTGATGACCGACTACAAAAATAAAGTCGTGTATCAGCAGGAGTTGGACCCGCAGAATAATACTGGCGAACCCGTGGACCTGGGCCATATTCAGGCCGGCACCTACCTCGTGGAGGCCAAAACGGGCAACTACGTGTACTGGAAGAAGGTCCGTATCAAGTACCCTACATCGGCGCGCCGCTAGCCTGCTTTTTAGATTTAGGTAAAGAACGTCATGCTGAGCTTGCCGAAGCATCTCTACCGCGCCGTTAGGGTTAGTAACTCCAATGGCGCGAGGGAGATGCTTCGGCAAGCTCAGCATGACGTTCTGGCGTTTTGCGTTGCCTAGCGTTATTTCAACTCGCCCGCTGGCTAGCCCCTATTTTTGCCCTAACTATGAAAACGCTGCCTTTTATTGCCGCTACCCTTGCGCTCACCAGCTTCGCCCCCAAGCCCAAGCTGACCACCGTGAAGCTTGCGCCCGGCCTGTCGGTGGCCATGCCGCAGGGCTTTGCGCCGCTGCCCGAGGCGGCCATTGCTGCCAAGTTTCCGTCGCCGCGCAAGCCGCTGGCCGTGTACAGTAACCCCAGCGGGCGCGTCGATTACAGCGTATCGGTGCGGCCCACCACGTTCGGGCCTGATTATAACGTGCTGCTGCCCATGTACAAAGCCAGCGTGCAGCGCCTCTACACCAAGGTCGATTTTCTGACCCAGGAAGTGCACAAGGTGAACGGTCGCGACATGGTGGCGCTGGAATTTATTTCAACCCTGAGCGATAGCCGCCGCGGCGCCAATGCCCTGGCGCCCATCCGCAAATACGAGTACATCGAGTACGCCGTGCAGGGCCAGCAGCTGTATATTTTCTCGTTTTCGGCCCCGGCCGAGGAGCAATCGCAGTGGCGCCCCGTGGCCCAGGCGGCGCTCGGCGACATCAGCCTGAAATAGGCGATGCCCCCGGCCCTACTCACCGACGACTACTTCATGCGCCAGGCCCTGGCCGAGGCGCGGCGGGCGCTGGCGGCGGGTGAAATTCCCATTGGCGCGGTAGTGGTGCTTGATAGCGTGATAATCGGCCGGGGTTACAACCAGACCGAGCAGCTACACGACGTAACGGCCCACGCCGAGATGCTAGCCATCACAGCGGCCGCCAACTACTTAGGTAACAAATACCTCACGCATTGCACGCTCTACGTGACCGTAGAGCCCTGCGTAATGTGCGCCGGGGCTAGCGCCTGGGCGCAGCTCGGGGCGGTAGTTTTTGGCGCCGAAGAGCCTAAAACCGGCTACCGCCGCCACGCGCTGGGGCTGCTGCACCCGCGCACCAAGGTGCGGCCCGGCGTGTGCGCCGACGAATGCACGGCGCTGATGCAGGCATTTTTTAAAGAGAAGCGAGGCTAGCCTACTTTTGGGGTCCCCGGCGGAGCGACCGTAACCCCGGCGGCCCGTTGGGGGTTATACCCACACCTACCCATCTTTTCACATTAAAACACTAGCATCATGGCTTTCGAACTGCCCAAGCTGCCGTATTCCTACGACGCCCTCGAACCGACGTTTGACGCGCAAACCCAGGAAATTCACCACACCAAGCACCACCAGGCCTACGTCACCAACCTCAACGCCGCCATCGCGGGCACCGAGTTTGAGAACCAGAGCCTCGAAGAGATTCTGCACAACATTGCCAAGGCCAGCCCGGCCATCCGCAACAACGGCGGCGGCCACTGGAACCACTCGCTGTGGTGGACCATCCTGAGCCCCAACGGCGGCGGCCAGCCAACCGGTGTAGTAGCCGACAAAATCACCGAAGCCTTCGGCTCGTTCGACAAGTTTAAGGAGGAGTTCACCAAAGCTGCCACCACGCGCTTCGGCTCGGGCTGGGCGTGGCTGTGCAAGCAGGCCGACGGCTCGCTGAGCATCTGCTCGACGCCCAACCAGGACAACCCGCTGATGCCCGACACCGGCTGCAAAGGCTTCCCCATTTTGGGCCTCGACGTGTGGGAGCACGCCTACTACCTCAAGTACCAGAACAAGCGCCCCGACTACATCGCCGCCTTCTTCAACCTCATCAACTGGGACCAGGTTAACAAGAACTACGAGGCGGCTAAGTAATGTAGCGCGGACTCTGTGAGTCCGCGTTTGCCCCACCCCGGTTGCGGACTCGCAGAGTCCACGCTACGCAAAGCCCTCCTGCTCCGCGCAGGAGGGCTTTTTTGTGCCCCGTTCCAGGCGCGGCCTACAAAGTCCGCGCTACAACTGGCTAGCCCATCCAGGTTACCGCAATGCTACGCGCTCGGCGCGGCACCTACTGAAATAAGTGTAACTTTAGGCGCAAAAGCCCCTTTTCCGAAATTTTAACGCTCCGCCTGCCATGAGCATCAAGCTGCGTCTTACTATTCTGAGCTTCCTCCAGTTTTTTATCTGGGGCGCGTGGCTGATTACCATTGGCGCGTACTGGTTTCAAACCAAAAACTGGTCGGGCGCGCAGTTTGGCGCCATTTTCTCCACGATGGGCATCGCGTCCATTTTCATGCCCTCGCTCATGGGCATCGTGGCCGATAAATACGTGAACGCCGAAAAGCTCTACGGCGTGCTGCACATTTGCGGCGGTATCACGCTGTGTACCATTCCGTTGGTCACCGACCCCGGCATGTTCTTCTGGGTTATCCTGCTGAACATGATTTTCTACATGCCCACGCTCTCGCTCTCCATCGCCGTGTCGTACTCGGCCCTCAAGAGCCAGAACCTAGACGTGGTAAAGGACTACCCGCCCATCCGGGTGTGGGGCACCATCGGCTTTATCGCCGCCATGTGGACAGTGAGCTTGCTGCACCTCGAAAAATCGGCCGGCCAGTTTTACGTGTCGGCCGCCGCAGCCATTCTGCTGGGCTTGTACGCGTTTACGCTGCCCAAGTGCCCGCCCCAGTCCAGCAGCTCTTCGAGCCAAAGCCTGGCCGAAATCCTCGGCCTCAAGTCGTTCGCCATTCTGCGCGACCGCAAGATGCTGACTTTCTTCCTGTTTGCGCTGCTGCTCGGCGCTGCCCTTCAGCTCACCAATGCCTACGGCGACACCTTCCTGCACGATTTCGACAAGGTACCCGCCTACCGCGACACCCTTTCGGTGAAGTATCCGGCCATCATCATGTCGATTTCGCAGATTTCGGAAACGCTATTCATTCTCGCCATTCCGTTCTTTTTGCGCCGCTTCGGCATCAAGCAAGTCATGCTGTTCAGCATGGTGGCCTGGGTACTGCGCTTCGGCCTGCTAGCTTTTGGCAACCCGGCTGATGGATTGTGGATGATTGTCCTTTCGTGCATCGTGTACGGCATGGCCTTCGATTTCTTCAATATCTCGGGCTCGCTGTTTGTCGAAACCCAGACCCAGCCCAGCATCCGGGCCAGCGCCCAGGGCTTGTTTATGATGATGACCAACGGCTTCGGCGCGGTGCTGGGCAGCTCCATCAGCGGCCTGGTTATCCAGCACTACTTCACCGATGCCAGCGGCAACAAAGACTGGCACGGCATCTGGCTGACGTTCGCGGCCTACGCCCTAGTGATTGCCGTGCTGTTCGTACTCATCTTCAAGCACAAGCACGACCCGCAGAAGGTCGAAAATGACTACCCCGAGCCCGTGCTGGCCGCCTAGCGGGCAGCCGATTTCTTGTTATTAGCCAGCCATGTCCCACAGTTCGAGTTCGGCAGTTACGGTTGCTTCCGGCCTAGCGGCCACGTTCGATATCAACGGTATCTTCTTACCAACCGATTGGTTTTACGCCACGTTTGGCGTACTGCCGCACCGCGAAATCTACCAGCTTGGTACTGCGGAAGCCCGGCAAGTAGTTTTGACAGAACTAAATAGCTTGCTGCCTGCCGAGCCCACTACCATCGTGCGCTCGCTCTTCATTCCGGAGGCGGCTAAAGAGCCAGAAATACAATTTCAGGCGCTGTCGCTAGCCCCGTACATGGTACTCCAGTTTTCCGATAGCGATATGTACGGCGACCAGGGTGTGCAGCTTCTTTTCTCGAAGGAAGCTGATAGTCAGCTAGTGAACCAGGTGCAGGCGCTACTTACCAGCCACCTGGCTACCGGGCAGGTCGAGCGCCAGCGCATTCAGGTGTTGCGCCAAACCAGCCGCCGACTCGATTTCTCGCCGCTGCCGCTCAAAATCCCGCAGCTCGACCTGGCCACCAACTACAACGACGACTTGCTGCCCGTGCACGAGGCCATCGTGAAGCGCCTGCAAAAGCCCGACGACAAGGGCCTCGTCATCCTGCACGGTCCGCCCGGCACCGGCAAAACCAGCTATATCCGCCACCTCTGCGGCCTTACGGACAAGCCCAAGCTGTTCATTCCGCCCAACCTGGCGCTGCGCATCGCCGACCCGGAATTCATCAACCTGCTGCACGACAACACCAACTCCATCCTGCTCATCGAGGATACCGAGGAGCTACTGACCAAGCGTGATGCCACCGGCAGCAACGCCGTGAGCAACCTGCTCAACCTCAGCGACGGCCTGCTGAGCGACGGCTTCCACATCCAGATTATCTGCACTTTCAACGCCGACCTGGCCCGCATCGACAAGGCGCTGCTGCGCAAGGGCCGCCTCATCGCCTCCTACGCTTTTGAGGCCTTGGCGCAGCCCAAGGCCCAGGCCCTAGCCACGGAACTCGGCCAAACGGCCCCCGTGAAAGAAGCTATGTCGCTGGCCGACATCTATAACCGCGAAGATGCTACCTTCGTGAGCGAGCCCAAAGGGGGTGGCCGCATCGGGTTTGGCCGCGCTGGCTAGGCTAGCCAGCACAAGATTAGCACAAAAAAAGTCTGATTTGAGTATAAATAAAAAGCCGCTCTGCATGATGCAGAGCGGCTTTTTTGGCTTTAACAGCGCTAGCGGGCTAGCTTATTTGCTGAAGTAAAACTTGCCTTCAATCTCGGCGTTCTCGTCCGAATCCGAGCCGTGCACGGCGTTGGCTTCGATGCTCTTTGCGTACTTCTTGCGGATGGTGCCTTCCTCGGCGTTGGCCGGGTTAGTGGCGCCGATGAGGGTACGGAAGTCAGCCACGGCGTTGTCTTTTTCGAGGATGGCCGCCACGATGGGGCCGCTCGACATGTATTTCACGAGGTCGTTGTAGAAAGGACGCTCCTTGTGCACGGCGTAGAATTCGCCGGCGCGCTCGGGCGTCAGGGTCACTTTCCGAAGCTCCACGATGCGGAAGCCGCCCTGCTCAATCATGCTCAGGATGCCGCCGATGTGGTTGTCAGCCACGGCGTCGGGCTTAATCATGGTGAAGGTGCGATTGGTTGCCATTCTTAGAAGAAAATTTAGTTGGGCCGCAAAGGTAGGAGCAGAATGCCGTGGCGCTAGCGGCAGGGCCGTTTGGCGCGGCCGGGGCGCTGGCTAAGCACGCCGGGGCAGCGCACTTTCCCGAACCTTCAGCAAGGGTCCGGTTGTTGAAACCCAATTCGTGCCGACCTTTGCCGGCCGTTTGCGCTGGGTGTTAGCCCCGGCGCTTTTAATTTAAGTGCATTCGTAGGCCATTCACGTCGTCGATGTTTCCTTCCATAACTGAGTTGCAGGCTCTGCTGGCCCAGCCCAAGCAGATTTTTATTACGACCCACCACAAGCCCGACGCCGATGCGCTGGGCTCGTCGCTGGCCTGGGCCACGTACCTGAAGAAAAAAGGCCACTCCGTGACCGTCGTGACGCCCTCCGACTACCCCGCCTTCCTCAACTGGATGCAGGGCAACGACGAGGTAGTAGTGTACGAGCCGCGCCAGAACGACCGCCAGGTGCGCGACCTCGTGAACCGCGCCGACGTCATTTTCTGCCTCGATTTTAACTGCCTGGGCCGCATCAACGAGCTGGGCGAGTACGTGCGCCGGGCGCCGGGCACTAAGGTGCTCATCGACCACCACCAGCGCCCCGAAGACTTTGCCGACGTCAGCTTTTCGGAGCCCAAAGCGGCGGCCACGGCCGAGCTGATTTTCGAGATTATCCGCGACCTGGGCGACCAGCACCTCATCGACCAGGGGATGGGCGAGGCGCTCTACGCGGGCATCATGACCGATACGGGCTCGTTTCGGCACCCCAGCACCTCGCGCAACGTGCACCTCATCATCGCCGAGCTGCTGAACGCCAACATCGACCTGGCCTCGGTGCACCGCCGCATCTACGACTCGCATTCCGAGATTCGCCTGCGCTTCCTGGGCTATATCCTCAAGGATAAGCTCACAGTGCTGCGTGAGTTCAACACGGCCTATATCGCCGTGACCAAGGAGGAATTGCGCGAGTACGAAAGCAAGACCGGCGATACCGAAGGGCTGGTTAACTACGCGCTCAGCATCGAGGGCATTACCCTAGCGGCCGTGTTCATCGACCGCAGCTCGGCGGTAAAAATCTCGTTCCGCTCGGTGGGTACTTTCTCGGTAGCCGACTTCTCGCGCAGCCACTTCGAGGGCGGCGGGCACCACAACGCCTCGGGCGGCGTCAGCCATGAGTCGCTGGATGCGACCGTGGCGCGTTTCGTGGGCCTCTTGCCGCAGTACCAGGCTCAACTGCTGGGCACGCCGGCCGAGCCGGTGCCGGTAGTAGTTGCGCCGCCCATCGCCTAACTTTGGGGCGGGTTCTGTCTTTATTCCATTTTTTGTTTTTCATGCAGTTTTCTCTCCGGCCCGGCGCGGCCCGGCACCTGGCCCTGGCGGCGGGCGTGCTCAGCGTAGCTTCCTTCCTGTCGTCGTGCAACAAAGGCGGCGGCGATTATGCCAAAACCAAGTCGGGCATCGAGTATAAGATTTTCAAAAAAGACGGCACCAGCTATTCGCCCCGCGAGGTAGCGGGCGGCGAAGATGCCACTTACAAGGACCGCGTGGGCAAGGTGATGTCGGCCCACATCGAGTACCGCACGGCCGGCGACTCGGTGATGATGAAGTCGCGCGAGCGCCAGTTCGGTATTCCGGTGCGTATTCCGCTCGAAGCCCTCACCGCCAAGCAATTGGGCGCTGAGCCCGAGGCTTTTGCCCTGCTCCAGCCCGGCGACAGCGGCGTGTTTCGCTTCAACGCCGACACGCTCTACAAGCGCAACGCCCACCAGTTGGCCCCCGCTAACCTGAAGAAGAAAGGCAACTACATCATCCTCACGGTGAAGGCCGTGGCCCTGCAAGACCGCCAGGCCGCGATGGCCGAGGCTATGGCTGACCAGCAGAAGATGATGGCCGAGCAGCAGCGCCAGATGCGCGCCTACGCCGAAACCCAGGACAAGGCTGACGATGCTACCCTGCAAGAGTACATCAAGAAGAATAACCTGACCAACGCCAAGAAAGACCCCAGCGGCGTGTACATCATCACGACGCAGGCCGGCACCGGCCCCAACGCCAAGGCTGGCCAGACCGTAACGGTACAATACCGCGGCTTGCTGCTCGACGGCAAGGAATTTGATTCTTCGGCCAAACACCCTGGCCAGCCGGCTTTCTCGTTCCCGCTGGGTCGCGGCCAGGTGATTCCGGGTTGGGATGCCGCTCTGGCGCAACTCAACAAGGGCAGCAAGGCCACCATCCTCATCCCGTCGTCGCTGGCCTATGGCAAGCAGGGCTCGCCGCCCGCCATCCCGGCCAACTCGCCGCTGCGTTTCGACATCGAGCTGACGGACGTGAAGTAGGCCCCGGCCTGCCCCACTGTTTTATTTAGTGCCGCCGCGCCATCTGGCGCGGCGGTTTTGTTTAACCCAACGCTTATGCATTTTCGTTTTTTGCTGCCGCTAGCCGCGCTGCCGGCGCTGGCCCAGGCCCAGACTACCACGCCGGGCGCCGGCTTTGAGCGCCTGCCCAGCGGCACGGAGTACCGGCTGTTTCGGCGCGATGCGGCGGGGCGCTACGCGCCCCGGCCGCTCACGGCCGTGCCCAACCCCGCCGACACCACGCGGGCCGGCCAGTTTATGCTGATGCACGTGGCCTACCTCACGGGCCGCGACTCGGTGCTGCAAAGCTCGCGGCAGCTCGCCCACGGCCAGCCCGTGCCCATCCCGATGGCTTCCGGCTTCCGCAAGGGCTCGCCGGAGGAGGCGTTTGCAATGCTGCAACCCGGCGACAGCGCCGTATTTCGCCTGCCTGCCGACTCGCTGTTTCGGGGCCGGCCGGTGCCGCCTGAACTGCGGCGCAGCGGCAACGTGCTGGTATTGCAGGCTACGGCGGTGAAGCTGGTAGACCAAGCCACGGCCGTGGCTACGGCCCAGCGCTTGCAGCAAGACATTCAGGCCGAGCAGCAGCGCCGCGCCCGCGCCCACCTGGCTGAGCAGGGGCCGAAGGACAAGGCGGCCATTGCCGAGTATCTGAAAACCAATGGCCTGACGGCCAAGGCGCAGCAGACGGCTGGCGGCACCTGGTACGTTATCACCAAGCGCGGTACCGGGCCGCTGCCCCAGGCTGGGCAAACCGTGGGGGTGCGCTACCGCGGCAGCGTGCTGGCCACCGGCAAGGAGTTTGACGCCTCGGATAAGCACGGCAGCGCGCCCTTCGAGTTTGTGCTGGGTGCGGGGCAGGTTATCAAGGGCTGGGACCAGGGTATTGCGATGCTACCCAAGGGCAGCACGGCCATGCTTATTATTCCCTCTTCGCTAGCCTATGGCACGCGGGGGGCGGGGGCTGATATTCCGGCCGATGCCAACCTGCGCTTCGACGTGGAGCTGGTGGATATAAAAGGCAAGCCCACGGCCACTGCTGCGCCCGCCAAGGCTGCCGCGAAGCCGGCTACCAAGGCCAAGCCTGGCGCGAAGAAAGCCACGCCGCGCAAAGCCGTTAAGAAATAAATTAACGCAAGGCTAGCTGCTGGCTAGCCTCCAGAAAAGCAAAGAGGCCGGCACCGGGGACATACCCTGGCGCCGGCCTCTTGCTTTTTGAGCCGCTTCCTAAAAGCCGCCTAATGAGGGCTAGCCGCCCAGCACTTCGCTCAGAATTTCGAGCGATTTTATTTCGCCCAGGCCTTCGACGTGGAGTTGGTAGTAGCGGATGATGACGGCCAGCAGCTCGCGGCGCACCTGGCCGTTGGGGATGGTGGCGGCGGCCGGCGTGCGCAGCAGCACGTCGAAGTAATGCTCGAACTCGCGCAGGCGCAGGGTGGCGGGGCCGGTGCCGAAGTAGCTGCCCGTGGGCGCCGGGCCGGCCATCGCCACCTGGTCGGTGAGCTCGGCGCCGGTCTCGACGCCGAAGCCGAGGTAGCCAGCCAGGTGCAGCAAAAAGAGCAGGGCGAAGTTTTCGACACCCACCTCTTGCTGGTCGAAAGTGAGAATGGAATCGTGCAGGAAGCGGAAGAGCGACACGTTCTCTTCCTCCTCGCGCACCGACTTGCTAAGCACCTCGCTCAGGAAAAGCGCCACGCTGCTCTTGCGCATTTCGTAGGGCAGGGAGCGGAAGGGCTCGGCGCAGCGAAACTCGGCTAGCCGGGTGAGGCCACCGCCCTGGCGCGGCACGTAGGCCACCAGTTCGAGCAAGGTGAGGGGCTGAAACAGGGCAATGCGCCCCGGCGGCTTGGCCCGCCGCACGCCATTGACGAGGTAGCTCTGCACGCCGCGCTGCTCGGTGTAGACGCGGGCAATGATGCTGGATTCGCGGTATTTGAGGTAGCTCAGGACGATACCGCGGGTTTTGATAAGCATTTTGTGGAAGGAAGAATTAGGTATGACTAACAACCATAAGAACGTCATGGTGAGCTTGCCGAAGCATCTTGCTCGCGCCGTTAGAGTTAGTAACCCTAGCGGCGTGGGCAAGATGCTTCGGCAAGCTCACCATGACGTTCTTTCTTAAGCGAGCGGCTTTCCTATTTACTCAGTACGGCCACTTTGCTGACGCAGGTATTCTTGCCATCGGCGTCGGCGGTGAGCACCAGGTATACGCCCGAGCGCACGCGGCGGCCATCGGTGTCCTGGAGGTTCCAGGTGACGGTGCCGCCCGCGGCGCGGGTGCTGTACACGAGGTGGCCCGCGATGTCGGTGATGCGCACCTGGGCATTGTTGACCACACCGCTGATGCCCACGGTGCCCGCAAACTCGGGCCGCACGGGGTTGGGCGACACCTGGGCGCAGCTGGGTTTGCCCTCGGTGAGGCTGGCCGAGCCGCGGTAGCTGACGAGGCCGGCATCAGTGGCCACGAAGACTTCGCCGGTCTTGTCGTTCACAGCTACGTCCACGATGCTGTTGCTGGGCAGCGGCGAGTTGGTGGTGGTAAAATTGAGCAGCGCCTCGCTGGCGTCGGCATTGAACAGCCACAGGCCGTTGGGAGTGCCAAACCACTTGCGGTTGGCCCCGTCGATGGCCAGGCAGGTTACCGTTTCGTTGAAGAGCGTCGGAAACCGGCCGTTGCCGCTTTCCGAGTAGGGCGTGCGAAACGCGCCCTGGCCGGTGCCGCTGGCGGCGCTCAGGAGCTGGCTAGGGTCGGTGTACACGGCCACGCCCTGGCCGGTGCCCACCCAAATATCGCCGCTGCGGTCGCGGGCAATGGCGTAGAGCAAGTTGCTGGGCAGGCCGGTGCTGGTGTTGAAGTAATACGGCCGCTGGCTGGCCGTGTCGTAGGCCACCACGCCTTGGCCGCCCTTGCGCGACTGCGTAGCCCAGGGGTTCCCGAAATTATCGACCGTGATGCGGTCGAGGTTTTCGAAGCCGGCGTAGGCGGGCACCGTCGTCCAGGTAGTGTTCTCGGGCCGGAAGCGGAACAAGCCCGGCGTACCCGGAAACTCGGGGTGGCGGTTGACGACCCACACCTGGCCGCTGGTGGGGTCGGCGGCTACGTCGGTCACGCGCACGAAGCTGAGGTAGTTGGCGCTGCTGGTGGGCAGGCTGCTGCGCAGCGGCGAGTTGGTGACGGTGAACTGCCGAAACTGGCCGGGGCCTTTCCATTCGAGCAGGCCATTGCCGTAGCTGGCTAGGTAGAGCGTGCCGTCGGGGGTACGGGTGCCGTGCGAGAGGTCGAGCAGGTTGGGGAAGTCGGTAGTAGAGGGGAACGTGGTGGCCGTGTAGTTGGTCCACTGCCCGTCTTTATATTCGTAGAAGCCGTTGCGCGCCCCAAACTGCGCGCTGTTATCGCCCGAGTAGCCGCCGCTGAACACGTCCACGGTATTAGTAGCCGCGTTGGCTAGTAGGCCAAAATCGTCGGCGCGCTCGGGGGCGTTGGGCCGGATGGCTTCCGGCCCGACCGCGGCCGAGGGAAAGCGCAGCAGGCCCTTGTCGTAGCTAGCCACGTAGTAGCCGCCATCGGGCTGGGCCACGGCATCGGTGAGCAGGCTACCCACGGCTGCGGCGGGCAGGATGTCCATTACCACGCCGGTTTTGGCGTCGAAGCGCCGCAGCGGGCTGTTAGTCTGGGCTAGCAGCAATTGGCCGGCGCTGGGGCGCAGGCGGCGGATTTCGGGCGCGTAGCTGTTGGGCGCGTAGCGCCAGGCGCGGGCTGCCCCGGTGCCGGCCAGGTAGTCGAGCCCCCGAAAGCTGCTGCCCGCCACGACGTGGCCGCGGTACACTGCTAGCTGGGTATAGAGTTGGGTGCGGCTGCTGAGATTCGGAATTTCGGCCGTCCAGCTGCGGTAGTCGAGCAGGTTGACGGCCGCGTTGAGGCGCCCGCGCAAAATGCCGGCCGACGTGGCCGCGTAAATCGTGTCGTGGAGCACGGCCGCGGCGTAGGCCGTCACCACCTGTCCCGCCGGCCCGATGGCGCTGTAGGTGTCGCGCACTTCGCGCCGGGCCAGGTCCAGCACCACCAGGCCCAGGTTGGTGCTCACGTAGGCTACCCCGCCGTAGACCTGCACCTGATAGATGGTCTTCACCGTGGAGCTAGCCTTGCGCAGCAGGTCGGTCACGTTGCGCACTGCGCCGCTACGGCCCACCAGGTCGAGGTTGCCGTTGCGGTAAGCCACTACCAGCTGGGCTGTGGCCGAGTCGTAGGCCAGGGCCACCGCCGCCACGTCGCTGAGGCCATCGCGGCGCGAGAGCAGCTGCGTGGTGTGCAGCTCCTTGTCGTAGAAATAGAACGACGACTCATCAGCCACGTAGAGGCGGCTGCCGGCATCGGCCAGGCCCAGCGGGTGCCGGGCGGGCAGGTGCAGCTGCCAGTCGCCGTAGGCTGCCTGGCCCCAGGCCCGCGCGGCCGTCAGCAGTCCAAGCAGCAAAAACCAAGCGGAGAAACGGGGCATAGGAAGCGACTTAGCAGGAAGTAGTTCTGGGTTTTAACACGCGCCGGCCGCCCTGTGTAACAAGCACCGGCCAGCGGCCGCGCTATAAGTCCCGGTTGAAGGAAGCGGGCTCGCTATTCACCGTTTTCACGGTTTCGCCAGCCAAAAAGCAAGGGCGGCAGCGAGCCTCGTAGCTGTCGGTTTCGCCCAGCAAAATCTGGTTTTCGCTGGCCGCAATGCGGTACGAGTACGCGGCCAGCTCGCCGCAGCACACGCACACGGCGTGCACCTTGGTCACAAACTCGGCGGTAGCCAGCAGCGCGGGCATGGGGCCGAAGGGCCGGCCCAGGTAGTCCATGTCGAGGCCCGCCACGATGACGCGGGTGCCGCGGTCGGCGAGTTGCCGGCACACTTCGACCAGGCTTTCATCAAAAAACTGGGCCTCGTCGATGCCCACCACGTCGGTGCTGCCGCTGGCTAGCAGCAGGATTTCGGCCGGCGACTGCACGGGCGTCGAGCGGATGCTGGTTTGGTTGTGGCTCACCACATCCTGGGCGTGGTAGCGCGTGTCGAGGGCAGGCTTGAAGATTTCGACCCGCTGGCGCGCAATGCGGGCGCGGGTGAGGCGGCGAATCAGCTCCTCGGTTTTACCCGAAAACATGGAGCCGCAAATGACTTCCAGCCAGCCCCGGCGGCGCGAAAACTCGGAGTAGCGGCGGGGCTCGGTGAACAAGTTGAGGGAGGAATTAGGAGGTAAAAGCGGTGCGCTGGGATAACGGCACACCAAACTCGGCTAGCGACAATAACTCCTACAAAGTACGTCATTCGCTGCCGATACGAAGCCGGCATTTTGCTAATCACCCGTTCGCTCTTTTCTTACCGCCTGACTTTTAACTCATAACTCTACCCGGGCCTGGCAGGCTAGCCGCTCGTGCGGGCCCAGGCGGCCGGCCACGCGGTAGCGCAGTTCGGGGGCAGTGGGCGGGGCCAGGGTTTCGGCGCCGGCCAGCACCTGCACGCGGCAGGTGGTGCAGCGGCCCTTGGCGCCGCAGGCGTGCCACCAGTCGTGGCCAGCACCGTGGATGGCAGCCAGCACCGTGCGGCCGGCGGGTACGTCGAGCGGGGGGCCGGGCAGGCCCGCAATGGTCAGCAGGGGCATTTTGTGGCTAACTTGGCGCCTGAAACCGGCCCACCGGCCGGCCCACGCTATGCAGGACAAATATAGCCTCGCCAAGTGCGAGCAATACGGCCGCCGGCTAGCCACCCGGCTCAGCCAGCAGTTTTTCGGGCCGCAGCCCGCCGCCACCCTCGATGGCCCGGCGCTGCTCAAGTTCACCCCCTTGCGGCAGGTAAACCTGCTGGTGCTGCGCCAGCTGCTGGGCCGCTGGCAGCAGGAAGCCAATGCGTTGCGCAGCCCCTACTTCGACTTTGAGGCCGGGCCGGTGCGCACCGCGCTGGGGCAGTTTATGAACGTGCTTTCGCGGCACATTCGCCTCGACCGGGCGGCCCTGGAGCCGCTGCTGGCCCAGGCCGTAACCGACACGCTAGTGCTGGCCACTGACGCCGGCGTCGCCTTTGAGCGCCTGCTGCTGCCACCCGCTACCCCCGATGCCGACGAGCATATACCGCTAGCCATGCTGCGCGACTACCTGCGCTACCTCGACCAGGCCAAGCCTTTTTTTGAGGGCTTCGTGAACAGCCTACCCACCGGCAGCGCTCCGCTGAGCCGCGAGTTTTTGCGCCAGCGCTTCGACCTCTACCTCGCCGCGCACGCCCAGGAGCTACCCGCCGTGCCAGCTCTGGTGGCCGAGTTCAGCGCCCTGCTGCCCCTCACCGAAGCCGACCTGCGGGCTGACGGCCCGGCCAAGCCCGCGGCGCCACCCGCCCCGCCGGCCCCCAAAGCCAGCGCGCCCGCCGAGGCCGCCAGTGCGCCTACCCCGCCCGCCGCGCCAACTACCAAACAGCCCGACAGCCCGGCCAACGACGCCCCCACCCCGCCAAAACCAACGGCCACCAGCCCCGAGCCCGTGGCTCCCCAGCCAGCACGCGTGCCTGCCCCGGCCGCGCTACCCGACCTGCCGCCCAGTGCCCCCGGCACCCCGGCCCCGGCCGAGGCCCCCCTCTACGCCAAGCTGAAAGCTACCCAGCCCGCCACCCCGCACCTGGCCGATACCCTGCGCGGGGCGGCCGCCAGCGGCGCGGCCCCGCTGGCCGAGCGCGGCGCCAAGGTGGTGAGCCTGCGCGAAGCCATTTCCATCAACCAGCGCTTTAGCTTTATCAATGAGCTGTTTAGCGGCGAAAACATGGAGTACCACGCCGCCATTCAGCACCTCGATGCGCTACCCGATGCCGACGCGGCCACGGCCTACGTGCAGCAGGAGCTAGCCGCCACCCACGACTGGAGCCTCAAGCAAGAGCACGTGGGCAAGCTGCTCAAGCTGATTGAGCGCAAGTTTGCCGGCGCCTAGGTGCGGGCCGGGCTAGCCACCGGGTGGACGCGGCGCTGGCTGCTGCCCTGGGCACTGGCGCTGGGCCTGCTGCTGAACGCGGCCTACCCCACCTACCGCCACTACGATTTTTCGCACTCGCTCGACACGCGCAGCTACCTGCGCCTGGCCACCGGCCGCTTCGATAGCGTGAGCGTGACGCGGCGCTACCGCCTGCTGGTGCCGCTGGCCGCCGGCGCGCTGGCCCGGCCCCTGGCCGCGCTGGGTGGCCCCGCCGGCCCCCCGCGCCCCCCCGGCGAGTGGCCGCTGCGGCTAGCCTTTTACCTGCTCAACTCGCTGGTGCTGGCCGCCGCCGGGGCGTGCTTTTACCGGGCGGCGCGGCTGGCCGGGGCTAGCCCCGGCGCCAGCGCGCTGGCCCTGGCCGCCGTGCTTAGTAGCCGCTGGGCGGGCTACGCGGCCGGCCTGCCGCTCACCGATAGCCTTTATCTGCTGGTATTTGGGCTAGGCTACTACGCCGCTCGGCGCGGGCCAGGCGCGGGCTGGGCCTTGGCGCTGGCTTTGCTGCTGGGGCCGCTGGCCAAGGAGTCGTTTGTATTCCTGCTGCCGTGGCTGGCCTGGTTTGGGCGGCGGGCGCTGGGCTGGCGCGGGCAGTTGGGCGCGCTGGTACTGGGCGTGGCGGCGCTGGCGGCGGTGCATTTTTGGGTGGATAGCGCGGCCGGCGCGGCCCCCAGCGCCAGCGTAACCAATGCCCTGGCGCACGTCGAAAACCTTACGTATTCATTACGGCGCGCCTTTTCGCTGAAGGGGGCGGCCGAGCTATTCAGTATTTTCGGCTTGTTTTGGCTGCCGGTGCTGGCGGCCTTGGGGCGGCCTGCCGGGCGGCGGGCGCTGGCCCCCATGTTGGGAGCGACCGAGGGCACGCTGCTGGCCGTGGTGGCCGTGCACATGCTGCTCTCGGGCGACCTGGGCCGCATGGGCTACCTACTGGCCCCGGCCTTTACGAGCGCGCTGGCACTCAGCCTGGGCAGTTTTTATGGCTGGCTTCCAGTTGTCAAACCCACCAATTTGGGTGAGGTAGCGGGGCCCGAAGACGGTCTGCGCTGAATCGATGGCCCCTGTGGGCCAGTCGGCAAACAGGGCCGGCGCCGCGTTGCCCTGCGTAAGCTGCGCCCGGTCGAGTGGCTGGTAGCCGCCCAGCGCGTCGGTATACACGGCCTCGCCGGCCGCCAGGCGGGCAGCCAGCCACGCCCGAAACGCCGCCACATCCTGCCCGGCCAGGCCTACCACGCGCGGCGCCCCATTGGGCTGGCCCGTGAAGTAGTGCAGCTGATTGCGCAGCACGTTGGGGTCGCGCAGCACAAACCACGCGCCAGGCTGGGCCAGCACCCGCGCCCGCAGCGCCGGGCCGAGGCCCGAGTAGTCGAGCAAGTGGGCCGGCAGCAGCCCAAAGGCCAGGTTCCAACTCAGCAGGGCCGCACCCACGGCAGCCACCCGGTGCGGCGGCCAGGCGGCCAGCGCGCCCCCAGCCAGCGCCACGGCCGCCAGCGCGGGCAGCATCACCATAAACTCCGCATTGCCGGCGGCCTGGGCAGCGAAGGCCAGGTGCAGCCCCCCAATGAGCACGTGGGTGCGCCGCACGGCCAGCGGCGGGCCAGCCTCCTGGGGTACCGGCCGGGCCAGCACGCCCCGCCAACCCAATAGGCCATAGGCGGCCAGCGCCGCGCTACCCAGCGCCACGGCGCCCAGCAGCAGCGGCCAGTGGCGCAGCAGCGGCAGCAGGTTGCCGTGCACCTGCGCGGCCGTGCGCACCAGGCTGATAAGCGTCAGCAGCAAGCTTTTACTGCCTAGCTCGACGCGTGCGCTGCCCGTGAGGTAGTCGTGCAGCGCAAACCGCAGCGCCCCCGCCGCTCCGCCGGGCGCGGCCAGCGCGTAGGCCAGCGGCACCAGTAGCGCGGGCAGCGCGTAGGCCAGCGCCGCGCCCAGCGCCCGTCGCCCCTGCCAGGGCCGCAGCCCCAGCAGCAGCCCCAGCCACCAGCACACCATAAGCTGGTGCACCAGACAGGCCAGAGCGGCCAGCAGCCCCGCCAGCACCAGCCAGCGGCGGCGCGGAGCCTCGGCGTAGGCAGCGTGGGCCCAGGCCAAGCTGGCCAGCAGCGCCAGCAGCAGCGGCTGGATGTAGGTTTCGTTTTCGGTAGCGAAGCGCAGCATTCCGAAGCAGCTGCCCACCAGCAGCAGCCAGGCCGGGATGGCCGGCCGGGGCGCACCCGCCCGCCACAGCAGCCGCCCCAGCACCAGCAGGCTGGCCCCGGCGGCCAACGCGTTCAGCATTTGCAGCCAGGTGAGGGCCAGTGTGCCGGCGGGCCCGCCGGCCCCCACCAGCCGCAGCCACAGCCAGCCAATGCCGTTGTAGAGCAGGTGGTGGGGCTGCCACAGCTCCTGGCCCCAGCGGGCGCAGGCGGCGTAGTACCAGGAATCGCCGGTGGCGTTGGCGGTGGGCAGGCCCAGGCACAGGGCCGTGAGCAGCCCGGCCACGGCCACGCTGGGCCAGGCGCGGCCGGTGCGCAGGCGAAAGGAACGGGCGCGGCGCGGTATCAAGCTTAGATGCTAGGGACGCAAACTATTTTTCTATCGTAGCCACTATTCATGTGCTCTCACAAAAATCAGCGTAGTTCGGAAAGCACTATCCCCGTTAATAAAGGAGTTTTGTAGTGTATAACCTTCCCGATAGAGCTTAGCTAGAAATGCATAGTAGCCTTCATTTGACTGTATGTTCTTTTTATCTCCTGCGCCACCTTCGAATTTTAGCAATTCAGTTTTACCTGGCCCACGCGTAATAAAAACTTGAAAATCTCCCCCATTATCGCGCACACGCACTACCACAATATCAGCCGGGGGAGTATTCTGCGCTCGCAGCGGGCTAGCCAGCGCCAGCAGGCAGGCGCACAAAAGAAGCAGTTTTTTCATGCCGGCTAAGGTAAGCCGACTGGCCACCTAGCGCACCAAATCCTGCTTGCGGTGGGCGTCGATGGCCAGCAGGGCGAACAGCAGGATGGTGAACGACCACAGCGACGAGCCGCCGTAGCTGAAAAACGGCAGCGGAATGCCTACCACCGGCATCAGGCCCATCGTCATGCCCAGGTTCACGGTGAAGTGCACGAACAGGATGCTGGCCGCGCAGTAGCCGTAGGTGCGGCCGAAGACGGACTTCTGGCGCTCGGCCACCAGCAGGATGCGCCAGAGCAGGGTGAGGTAGAGCGTGATGACGACCGCGCAGCCGGCCCAGCCCCACTCCTCCCCCACGGTGCAGAAAATGAAGTCGGTGCTTTGCTCGGGCACGAAATCGAACTTGGTTTGGGTGCCGTTGAGGAAGCCCTTGCCCAGCCAGCCGCCCGAGCCGAGGGCAATTTTGCTTTGCGTCACGTTCCAACCCTTGCCCAGCGGGTCTTTGCCGGGGTCGATGAGCATTTCGATGCGCTGCCGCTGGTGGGGCTGCAACACCTTGTTAAAGAAGAAATCGACCCCGAACACCATGCCAATGACGAGCGCCCAGGCGCTGAGGCTGAGCGGCAGGTGGTGGCGCCACAGCCGCGAGTTGAGCAAAAACGCCACGCCCAGCACTACCGTGAAGCCGCCCACCAGCCACAGCTTGGGCACGAGCAGGGCCAGCAGCAAAATGAAGCCGCCTGCCGCCAGCAGCAGCAGGATAATCGGCGACATGCCCTCGCGGAAATACGCCAGCAGCAGGGCCGCGAACACGAGCGCCTGCCCCGTCTCGTTACTGGCCAGGATGAGGGCCACCGGCAGCAGCGTGAGGCCAGCCAGCACGGCCTGGTCGCGCCAGTTCTGGTTGCGCAGGTTGATGCCGGCCATGAAGCGCGAGGCGGCCAGGGCGGTGGTAAACTTGGCAAACTCGGCCGGTTGCAGGCGCACCGGCCCAAACTCGAGCCACGAGCGCGAGCCCGCAATGGGCCGCGCAATGACGAGCGTAATGAGCAGCAGCACTATCATGCCCCCGTAGAGGGCATAGGCCAGCGTGTCATACGCCTTATAATCAACTACTAGCAGGATAACAATGAGCACCACGGCCGTACCCATCCAGAGTAGCTGCTTGAACCAGTTGAAGGCCATTAGCTCCGAAAAGCTGAGGGCGGAGAAGGGGTGCGCGGGCGCCTCGGGCGAGTAGCTGGCCGCGTACACGGCCACCCAGCCCAGGCCCACCAGCACCAGGTACAGGAAAAGCAGCGGCCAGTCGATGCTGCGCGAAGAACGGGTGGTGACGGGGGACATTTAAGAAACTTTCCGCAAAGGTCGGCAGGAAGCGGGGCCGTTAACGAACCCGCGCCGCTAGGCCTAGCCCGGATTATTGCAGCCTCCGAATGGCGGCGCGAGTTGCGCTGCGCTACACGCGCGCCAGCCGTGAGGCTGGCTAGTGGCGCGAGGGCGCCGTGCCATACTGCACCCAGTTTTCCCAGCGCTGGCGGCCGCGGCCCACCTTGCCGCGCAGGTACTTTTCCATCATGAGGCCGGCGGCGGGGGCGGCGAAGGTGCCGCCGAAGCCCGCGTTTTCGATGAACACGGCGATGGCGATTTTGGGGTCGTTGGCGGGGGCGAAGGCGGCGAACGTGGAGTGGTCGAGGCCGTGCGAGTTTTGCACGGTGCCGGTTTTGCCGGCCACCGAAATGCCGTACTGCGCCAGGCTGGCGTAGGAGCCGGTGCCGCCGCGCCCGTCCACCACCTCCTGCATGCCGGGGATGAGGTACTTGAAGAGCGTGGTATCGACGGCCGTGTAGTGGCGCTGCCGAAACTCGGGCAGCGGCTGCCCGCTGGCCCCGATGCCGCGCACAAAGTGCGGCGTGTAGTAGTAGCCCCGGTTGGCAATGGTGGCCAGCACATTAGCCATTTGCAGGCCCGTGATGCCGATTTCGCCCTGCCCGATGCTGAGCGAGTACACGGTTTTGAAATTCCAGTGGTGGTAGCCGCGCAGCTTGTCGTAGAACTCGGGCGACGGAATGAGGCCGCGCTTTTCGTGGCCCATGTCCACGCCCAGCCGCTCGCCCAGGCCGAAGGTTTTCACCATCTTTTGCCACTGGCCCAGGCCCAGCCGGGCATCCTCAAACTTATTGGCCGACTGCCCGCGCAGCACGGCGGCCCGCATCACCTGGTAGAAATAGGGGTTGCAGCTTTGCTTGATGGCGATGTTGACGTTGCTCGGGTATTCGTGGCGGTGGGTGCAGTGCACCAGGTGCTGGTCGCAGGGAAAGCCCGTGCCGGCGCTCACCACCCCTAGCTGCATGGCTACCAGCTCGTTCACCAGCTTGAAAACCGAGCCGGGCGGGAAGGTAGCCATCAGCGGGCGGTCGAAGAGCGGGCGGTCGGGGTTGCGCAGCAAATCCATGTAGCGGTTGCCCGAGCCCTTGCCGCTCAGCAGCTCGGGCTCGTAGTGCGGGGCCGACACGAAGCAGAGGATTTCGCCGGTTTTGGGGTCGATGGCCACTATCCAGCCGCGGCGGCCGGCCAGCAGCTTTTCGCCGTAGGCTTGCAGGCCGGCGTCGATGCTGAGGTGCAAGTCCTGCCCCGCCTGCGAAAGCGTGTCGAACTGCCCACCCCGAAACGCGCCCTTGTCGATGCCACGCACGTTGACCAGGCGGTACTGCACGCCGCGCCGCCCCATGAGCGTAGACTCATAAAACGACTCCAGGCCTGAAATACCCACGTTTTCGCCCGGCGCGTAGTGCGCGTACTTGGTGCTTTCGAGCAGCTTGGGCGTGATGGAACCCACGTAGCCCAGCGCGTGGGCCAGGTTTTGGGTGCGGTAGGCGCGGGCCATGCGGGCCTGCGGCCGGAAGCCGGGAAAGTTGATGAGGTTGTCCTGAATGGCGGCCAGCTCCGGCGTGCTCAGGTTTTGCATCAGCGGCGAGGGACGCACGCGCGAGTAGGCGCGGGCGGCGCGCAGGCCCAGGCGCAGGTCCTCGATGGGCATTTGCATAAGCTGGCAAAACTTGGCCGAGTCGAGGTGCTTCACCTCGCGGGGCACCACCATCAGGTCATACACCGGGGTGTTGGTGACGAGCAGCGAGTCGTGGCGGTCGTAGATAAGGCCCCGGTAGGGCACCTGCACCTGCCGCTGCAAGGTGTTGCGGTCGGCGGCAGTCTTGTACGAGTCGTCGAGCACCTGCAAGTAAAACAGCCGGCTGGCGAAGAGCAGGCCCACGAGCGTAAAAATTGCCAGCACTACGTAGCGCCGGCCTTCCAGGTATTGCATACTTCAAAGTTACGACTGGCTTAACCGGGGACGCACGCAAATCATTCACTTGTCGAGCTTACTCGCCCGCTAGCCGGGCGCCAAGCCCAAAAAAGCCCCCTGGCCGGGGCTAGGGGGCTTTTTTGCAGTTCACTGCTTGGCTAAAACTAGTTCAGCGAAGCCGAGTGAGCCTTCATAATCTGACGGGCCTGGGCGAGGTTGGTATCCTTGGAGTTAACGGCCAGGTAAATGAACTTGTCGCCGCTGGGCGACAGCTTGAGCAGGTGCAGCTGGTCGGTGAGCGTGAGCAGAATGTCCTGCAACGTCTGGTTGAGCTTCAGGGCCTTGATGGCCTTCAGCTTCGACTTTACCACCTCGGTGTTGTAGGCAGCGGCGGTTTCGATGTCGAAATCGGCCATGTTGGCGTGCGAAGCCAGCGGCATGCCGGTTTCGGTTTCTACTACGGCTACGGCTACGAGGGTGGGCAGTTCGGCTTTGATGCCGTCAACGGTTTGTTTGGGGGTTGACATAAAAATCAGAAAAGAGAAAAAAGGGAAAAGTATTTTTTACGTAGTAGCCTGCCGCACCACCTCTTTGAGGATGCCCAGGTTGGCATCAGCCAGGCGCACGGCCACAAAACAGTGCCACTGCCCGTTGGCGATGGGGCGCAGGTGATGTAGTTGGTCTTCGAGCAGTACCGACATGTCGAGCAGCGGCCCGCCCAGCCAGGAGTTAGCCGCCAGGTTGTCGGCCATATTGCCCAGCAGCTTGGTTGTGCGCAGGTTTAGTTGGTTGGGGTTGTAGGTGCTATTGGCAGTATAAGAGGCCAGGATGCTGCCCGTTTGGCTGTCAGCTATGTAGGCCAGCAGCAGTTCGGGCTGCTCGCGCAGCATGGCCGCCAGCATGGCTTCGGCCCGTTGGCCCGCCTCGCTCGACGCCGCTACTATTTTTTTTACTTGCAGGCGGTTGAAAAAAGGGAAATTCATGCGAAATAGAACGGAAGCGCAACAAGCTGCTGCTACTCGCGGGCGCTGCCCCGGGGCACCGGGCGGCCCCCGGCTAGCCGGCAGTGCGGTGGCCCACTTCCAAGAGAAAGAAGCACGGCTAGCGGCTCTCTACGGCCACTTAGTGCCAGCCGTGCTTCTGGTCATTCTTTAATCAATGCGCCCTGGCTAGCAACCTAAAACTGCCACCAATGACGCTTCTTGGGCAGGTCGGTGCGGGGCAGCAGGGTCACATTCTGCTCGCCGCGGCCCAGCACCTGCACCACCTCTTCGGTGTAGCCGCCGTAGCCAAACTGAAGTTGGGCAGCCCGGTGCGCGGGCACTGCCAGCGTGTACCGGCCAGTAGCGTCGGTGCTCACGCCCCGGCCGCTGGCCTTGTCCAGCACGGTAGCCCCGATGAGGGGATGGCCGTTCTCGTCCAGAATCCGGCCTTTTACGGTGCTCAGGCTGGCGGCTTCGAGGGCACTAGCTGTTAAGTCTTCGGCCACTGGGGCGCTGGCTTCTACGCTGGCGCCACCGGCAGCGGGGCGCCCGGCCGAATTATTAGCGGCAAACACGGCACCGCTCAGCAGCACGCCCACGGCGAGTAGCGAAGCAGCCCGCTGCCGGAAGCGCGCGGGCTCGGTCCGAATCAGGTGCAGCTGCTGTTGCAGCCAGCCCACCGGGCGCACGTCGTGCCCCTTGGTTTGCAGGCTGTGAAAGCGGTCGAAAGCTTCCCCGCCTTTGGCCGGGTTGGCTTTAAAGTAAGTATCTACGAGCGCGGTGTTGGTCACCGACAAATCGCCGCGCAGATAGGCATCGCGGTAGCCAGGCAAAAGCTCGCCGGTAGCCGGATGAAAGGGGTTAGTAGTTATCGCCATTACATTAAGAAGGGAAGAGTAGAGAGCAGCAGCAGAAGGGAAGAGCTAATTATAATGGCGGACGTGAAACTAATCGAACAACTAAGCGGAAATCAGAATAATAATTCGCTATCTGTTGACAAAGCTACATTACCCCGGACGAGGTTCGGATGTCGCATTAGCCGAATAAGCCAAAAAACTGGCTGAATGACCCCTAGTACCTACATAAACAAAATAATGTTTTCTCTTGCCCTAATACAAAACAGAACAGTAGTGCAACTTTAGATAATTAAAAATTATATCGTCTAGTTAAATCTTATTTAAGTGCCATTTTTTAGAAAATAAAATTTAGTTCCTCCCCTATTTTTTTCACACTTCGCAGGGTCATCTAAGACGCGGCAGTGCCCGCGCCCGCACCAGTACCTTTGTAGTTTCATACCTAGCTCATGCCGCCGCTCGCTACCCCCACTGCCAACACTGCTTTTGCCGGCCTCATCTCGGTGGTGGCCCCGCTCTACAACGAGGTCGATACCGTGGCCCAGCTCGTGGGCCGCGTGGCCGCCGTGATGCAGCAGCACAACTACGACTACGAGCTGATACTGGTGAACGACGGCAGCACCGACCGCAGCTGGCAGATGATGCAGGAGCTGGCTAGCCACGACCGCCACCTGGTGGCCATCGACCTGGCCGGCAACTACGGTCAGACCCTGAGCCTGCGCGCCGGCTTTGCCCAGGCGCGGGGCGAGGTTATTATCGCGATGGACGGCGACTTGCAGCACGACCCGGCCTACATCCCGCAGTTTATCAGCCTGATAAATGAAGGCTACGACATGGTGGGCGGGGCCAAGGCCAAGCGCCCCGAGGGGCCCATTGCCACGGCGCTGGCCACCACGGCGCACGGCATCATCCGGCGCTTATCGGGGGTGCAGCTGCGCTACTTCGGGGCTACCTACAAGGCCTACCGCAGCTACCTGGTGAAAAACGTGGAGATGCTCGGCGACGCGCACCGCTTTTTGGGGGCGCTGGTGGCGCGCAAAAACCTGCGCTACTGCGAGTTCCCGATTGAGATACACGAGCGGCAGTTTGGCCAGAGCAACTACAAGATTAGCAAGCTCTTCTACGTCATTCTCGACCTGTTTATCCTGCGCTTTTTTATCGTGCACTCGCGCAAGCCGTTCCGACTCTTTGGCTTGTCGGGGCTGCTGAGCCTGCTACTGGGTGGCGGGCTGGCGGGGCAGTTTCTGGTGCGTTCGGTATTTTTTGGGCTTAATATTTTCGGCACGTATCCGCTGGAGTTCATTTTCAGCTTGTTTCTGATAATGGCGGGCATTTTCCTGCTCTGCTTCGGCGTGCTGGCCGAGATTGGGATGTATAACTACTACTCGCGGCGCACGCGCAAGCCCTACGTGGTGCGGCAACTAGCTTCGCTGAGTAATTAAGAGTAATGAGCGTAATTCGAGTAATTCTCAATGACCAGTGAGGAAAAAGCAACTCGTAATGAGGCCTTTCGCCAGCGCACCCAGTCAGTTGCCTTACGCGTAATCAAGCTTTACCAACAATTGCCACGCAGCGGGGAGGCCGATATTCTGGGGAAACAATTGGTGCGTTCCGCAACATCAGTGGCGGCTAATTATCGAGCTTCCTGCCGGGCTCGCTCGGGGGCCGAATATTTCGCCAAGCTCTCCATTTGCGTTGAGGAAGCCGATGAAACTCAGTTCTGGCTTGAGTTGATTGGGCAAGCTGGCATTTTCCTACCAGCCCGCCTAACCGAATTGCTTCAGGAGTACGCCACAATCACCGCCATTCTTACCACCGCCAGAAAACTAGCCAGCAAATGAGTAACGAGCGTAATGAGCGCAACAGCCGAGTAACACAACTCGCTTCCACTACTCAAATTACTCCGATTACGCTCATTACTCCCGCGAAGCGCCTCATCATCAACTGCGACGACTACGGCTGGGATGCGCCCGCCACCCAGGCCATTCTGGAGCTGGGCGCGGCCAGGCAGGTGAGCAGCACCACCGTGATGGCCAACTTCGCCACCGACGCCGACCTGCGCGCGCTGGCCCGGCTGGCCTCCCCCACCCTCTCGGTGGGCCTGCACCTGACGCTGAACGCGGGCGCCCCGCTGAGCACCGCCGCGGCCGTGCCCTCGCTGGTGAACCAAGACGGGCAATTCTATTCCTCCAGCCAGCTGTGGCAGCGCTACCTGCGCGGCCAGGTGCGCCGCGCCGAAATGAAAACCGAAGTAGCCGCCCAGTTGCGCCGGCTGGCCGGTGCCGGGCTAGCCCTCACCCACGCCGATAGCCACCAGCACCTGCACCAGTACCCGCTGCTGGGGCCGGTGCTGCTGGGCATCTTGCGCGAGTTGGGCGTGCGCCGGGTGCGCCGCCTCACGGCCGCCGGCCGTCTCGATGGGCGCGGGCTGGTGCTCCAGGCTTTTGCCCTGAGCAGCCGGGCGGCGCTGCGCGGGCTAGCCACGCCGGGCGCCTTGGTGAGCACGTTTTCGACCGAGCCAGCCAGCGCCGACGGGTTTCGGCGCGGTGTGGCAGCAGCCTTTCAGCGCACCGATACCGCCGAGTTTATGAGCCACCCGGGTCTGAGCGAGCGCCCGGGCTCGCCGCTGATGCGGGTGCCGGAATATGCGTTTTGGCGCAGCGGCGAGGCCAGCGAAATACTACGCGAGCTGGGTGGCGAGCTGGTGAGCTACGCCAATGTGTAGGGTAAGCTTCAGCTTACTTTATTTCTTCACCCGCACCAGCGCCCCTACCAGCGAAACGAGGGCCGTAATGACGTAAAACAGCACGCTCACGCTCACCGCCACCGGCGCGCTAAGGGCAAAAAGCTGCGCTCCGTACAAAAACGTCAGTTCGCGGGCGCCTAGCCCACCCACCGTGAGCGGCAGCACCGCCGCAATGCTGGAAGCCAGGAATACCAGCAGGTAGGGCAGCACCGGCCCGCCGGCCGCGCCCAGCGCCGCCAGCAGCGCCCAGGCGCACAGCACCTGCGCCCCCTGCACGCCCAGCGCCTCCCACGAGGTACGACCGAAGGCCGAGTGAAACTCACCAAAGCCCCAGCGGCCCAGCACGTAGCTCAGCCCCAGGCCCGCCGGTAGCAGCGCCAGCGGCACGGCCCGCCACCACGCGGGCAGCGCCAGCCCGCCCACGGCCCGCAACTCGGCGGTGGGCACCGCGGCCAGCAACGCCAGCAGCAGCACCAGCAGGGCTACCATGCCGCTCAGCCTATCGAGCAGCAGGGCCCGAAAGATGAGTCCCCGCTGCCCCGGAAACTCCTTACCCAGCACGTACACCTTGTAGCCATCGCCACCGATGCCGCCGGGCAAAAACAGGTTATAAAACATGCCCAGCCAGTAGAGGCGCAGGTTGTAGCGCTCGGTGAGCTGAATAGCCACGGCCCGAAAAAACGTATTGAGTCGCACCGAAGAAATGAGCTTCGAGAGCGTGAAAAGCGCCGCGGCCAGGGCCAGCCAGCCGGGCCGGGCCTGCCGCAGGGTGCGGCCCAGGGCGGGCAGGTCGAGGTGGCGCGCCACCAGCCAAAGGGCCGCGGCCATAAAGGCCAGCTTGAGCAGCAGCGCGAAGTAGTGCCGGCCGGCCGAGGCGGGCGCGGGGTCGTCGTGGCTAGCCCTCATTACTTTTGAAACTCGACTACCCGAAACGTGATGTTGCGGTCGATGGTAAACTTGTCGAGGGTGCGGTAGCGCAGGCCGCGCAGGTAGCGCTCATCGGCCAAGTACAGGGTGTCGGGGCGCAACGGGAAGGGCGCGTAGGTGAGCGTCTGGCCCCGCTCGCGGGCGATGTAGAACGCCTCCACGTTGTCGAGCGGGCCACCCACGGGGTACATCACCAGGGGCCGGCCCTTGGTTTCGCGGCCCACCCGCACGGCCGCCGCGCGGTACGCCACCTCGGGCGAGGTCTGCATGCGGGCCGGGAAAATAAACACGTCGAAAGCCAGGCGCAGCACCAGCAGGTAGTAGCCCAGCACCAGCAGGCGGTAGTCGGCCAGCTTCCAGAACAGGTACGTGCCCAGCGCCAGCAGCCCGAAGAAAACCAGGCTCAGCAGTCCCGAATCGGGCACGCCGCGCAAAAACGCCAGGTGCGCCGGCGCCAGCAGGCCCACCTGCGCCGCCCCCCGCGCCAGCGGAGGCAGCAACACGGCCAGGGTGCTGGCCAGCAGCAGCAGCAGCAGGGTGGCATCGACCCAGCGCGTGGCCCAGGCCCCGCGCGGCCACTGCTGCGCGTACAGCGCAATAACCACCGTGAGCCCCAGCGGCACCAGCATAAACAAGTAGCGCGGAATAGTAGCCGGCGACAGCCAGTAGACCGGCAGAATGGCTAGAAACAGCAGCGCATTGTACCGCAAAAATGGGTTAGCCAGCACCCAGCGGCGGGCGCCTGGCACCAGCAGGCACAGCCCCAGCAGCGTCCAGGGTAGGAAGTGCTTGATAAAATCGAAGGGAAACAGCAGCACGTAGCGCACCGACTCGGCCAGCGGCGTGGCGGTTACCACGCGCTGGCTCGACTGCGACCAGAGCGTAGCCAGGGCCGTTTCGAGCGAGTTGTGGCGGCTATACACGAAGAAGTACGTGCCCAGCACCGCCAGCATTACCCCCACGCCCAGCACGTGCTGCCAGCCAAAGAGGCGCCGCCACTGCCGCGTATCCAGGAAATACACCAGCAGCGCCAGCCCCTGAAACACCACCGAAGGCAGGCCCTTCAGCAAAAAGCCCACCGCCGTGAGGGCGTAGGTGAGCACGAACAGGCGCACCCACTGCTGGCGCTGGCCCAGGTACCACACGGCCATGAAACCTAGCCACGTAAGTCCCGCGTGCCAGAGGTCGATGAGGCCCAGAAACGAATCATAGAACAGCACGCGCCCCGTGGTGGCAAACGCCAGCGCCACCGTGAAGGCCAGCCGACTGCCCAGCTGCGGGCGCAACACCCGCCACAGGGCCGTGGTGTAGAGCAACAGCGCCGCAATGGTGGGCAGGCGCAGCACCAGCTCATCCTGCCGCCCGGTGAGGCGAAACAGCGACACCAAGAGCCAGTTGAACAGCGGCGGCTTGTTGTAGTAAGGCAGGCCTTGCAGCGTGGGGCCAAAAAACTGGTCGGAGTAGTGCATTTCCAGCGCCACCAGCGCCCGGATGGGCTCATCTACCAGCAGCGGCTGCCAACCCAGGTGCAGCAGCAGCGCCGGCAGAGCCAGCGCCAGGGTAAGGGCCGCCACCCACCACGGCCGCTGGCTAAGCGCGGCAATTACCCGGCGAGCTAACGATTCTACCACAAGTTTGGTTAAGTATAAATGGGGCGTCCCCGATAGGCCGCACCGTTCAGGGCGCGGGACCCGTAAAGGTACGGCCAACGCCGGCCCTGCGGTTTGCCGGTTCTTTTGTGGCCTGCCCTGGCTTCTGTTTCGTTTCGTAAGTTTGGCTTATGTCGTCTTCCTCCGCTCCTACTGCCCCCGACCGCCTCGCCCAGACCCTGCTGCGCCACGGCCTGCGCCAGACGCCCGTGCGCCGGGCCGTGCTAGCCGCCCTCGCCGGCAAAGGCTACGCCCTCACCGGCGCCGAGATTGAGCAGGAAATCGGAACCGCTACCGACCGCATTACCCTCTACCGCACCCTCAAAAGCTTCGAGCAGCAGGGCCTCATTCACCGCGTCATCGACGATACCGACGTGCTGCGCTACGCCGCCTGCTCCATCGAGTGCTCGGCCGATGCTCACTTCGACAACCACGTACACTTCAAGTGCGGCGTGTGCAGCCATACCTACTGCCTGAGCCAGGTGGCCATTCCGGCCGTGCAGCTGCCCGGCGGCTTCCAGGCCCAGCGCCGCGATTTTCTGCTTTCCGGCACCTGCCACCTCTGCCAGGGCTAGCCTATCGAATGGTGAGGGGTGAATTCAGAACAATCAGGGGGCTACTGGCCCATTCTTAACTACTTTCCTAGTACCAATGTGGTGGACCTACGCCCTGCTCTCGGCCGTGTTTGCCGCCCTCACGGCGGTGCTGGCCAAGGTGGGCATCAAGGGCGTTAGCTCCGACCTGGCCACGGCTATCCGCACGGTAGTCATTCTGGTGGTGGCCTGGGGAATCGTATTTTGGAAGGATAACCCGGCCGACATTTTCACCCTGGCGCCGCGCACCTGGCTGTTTCTGGGGTTGTCGGGGCTCGCCACGGGGCTGTCGTGGCTGTGCTACTTCCGCGCCTTGCAGTTGGGCAAGGTGTCGCAGGTGGCCCCGGTCGATAAGCTGAGCGTGGCGCTGGCCATCGTGCTGTCGGTAGTATTTCTAGGCGAAACCCTCACGCTCAAAGCCGCACTCGGGGCGGCGCTCATCATCGGCGGCACGCTGGTGCTCATTCTCTGATGAACTGCTAGCAAAGCCGACAAATTAGGAACTGGCTGCTACAGGCAGCAAAAGCATATAATGCAAAAAGCATCCATTAGCCGGGGCTGATGGACGCTTTTCGTTGAAACGGGAGTGGAGAATATCGGAGTCGAACCGATGACCTCTTGCATGCCATGCAAGCGCTCTAGCCAGCTGAGCTAATCCCCCGTTTTTGTCTTTCCCGCGGCGCCTATTGCGATTTGGTTTGACAAAAGTACGGCAACTTTTTGCTTCTGCAAGCCCTGGGGGCAACATTTTTCGCAACTACCGCAAAATCAGGCCCAAAAAAAAGGCCGGGGAAATTTCCCCGGCCTTTTTCAAGCTTTTAGTGCCGCTAGGGCTTAGTTGAAGCTGTAGCGAACGCCCAGCTGACCCTGCCAACGCGAAGCCAGGTTCGCGAAGTCGTACGAGCGGTTGGTGGTGGCAAACGAAGCCGGGAACGAGAACGTCGGCTGCGCATTGACGTTGGTTGACTCCACTTTCAGCAATTCCACCGCGTTGTTGTTCACAAAATACTGACGGCCCCAGTTCTGGTTGAGCAGGTTGCCGAGGTTGATGATGTCGAACGTAATCTGGAGGGCGTTCTGCTTGGTGCCCTTGCCTACGCGGAAGTCCTGGGCCACGCGGATGTCAATCTGGTGCGTCCAGGGCAGGCGGGCGGCGTAGCGCTCTACTACCTGGCCGCGGTGGCTGCGCAGGTAGGGGTCGTTTTCGATGAAGGCATCGAGCTGGTCCTGAATCTGGGCTACGGTGCGGGTATCGGTGGTGCTGCTGCGCGTCAGGATAATCTGGCTGGCGTCGCGCACGTTGGTGGGCACGTACAGCAGGTCGTTACCGGCGTAGCTATCGCGGTTCAGGTCGGTGCCGTTGCCGTAGATATAGGTAATCGGCTGGCCCGACAGGCCTTCGTAGAAGGCCGTGAAGGTGGTGGCCATGGCCCCGCCAGCGTAGTTGAAGGTGTAGCCCGTGCTACCGATTACGCGGTGGCGCTGGTCGTTGCGCGAGTAGCCCAGCTCGGGGTTATTGGGGTCGTAGGCTACTTGGTTGAAGCCGTAGTTCGAGGCAGCCGTGCTGCTCGTGCCGCTGTTGATTTCCTTAGCCTCGCCGTAAGTGTAGGCCACCATCGTGTTCAGGCCACCCACAAAGCGCTTTTGCAGCTGCAAGCTGGCATTGTAGCGGTAGCCACGGCTGGTGTTGTCCAGCAGGTACACGTTGGTGTAGGCCTGGCTGATGCGACGGGTCGCGTTCGTGGTGCCGTATACCGGGCGCTGGTCGGGGCCAGCCAGGCGGCCTACCGGGGCAGCCAGGTTCAGGTCGCGGTAGTAGATGTCGTTGAGCGTCTTGGAGTAGATACCCTCAAGGGTGGCTACGATGTCGCCGGGCAGGCGGAAGTCCACGGCCAGGTTCGAGCGCCATACCTGCGGCAGCTTGAAGTTATCGGCCGTCAGGTTGATGGCGGCCGACGAAGTGCCGGTAGCAGTGGTACCGTAGGTGCTCTGAATGCCCCCAATGGTGAGGGGGATAGACGGCAGGAAGGTACCCGTAGGCGCCGTTTGGGCAGCCGAGCCCTGCGAGATGCCGGTGTTGGTGTAGCTGTTCGAAATCCAGACGTAGGGCACGCGGCCCGAGAATACGCCCGTACCACCGCGCAGCTGCACTTTAGAATCGTTGTTCACGTCCCAGTTGAAGCCGATGCGGGGCGAGTACAGCACCTGGCCGCTGGGCGTGTTGCTGGTGTGGTACTGGCTGCCGAACTGGGTAGCTACGGGCTCGTTGTTGGTCGGCTTGTCTACGAATACCGGCACGTCAACGCGCATGCCGATGGTCAGGCGCAGGTTTTCAACCGGCGAATATTCGTCTTGCACGTAAGCACCCAGCTGGGCTGCCTTGAAGTTAGCCTCGCCGCTGTTGCCGGCCGAGGGGTAGCTGGCGGCCACCGAGGTAGCGCGGCCGTTCACGAAGTTATCAATCGAGGTGAAGGTGTAGAAGCCAGCCGCGTTGTTGATGAACAGGTTGCGGAACTTGTAGCCTTCGTTGTGGGTACCAATCGTGATGGTGTGCTTGCCAAACTGCTTGGTCAGGTTGTCGGTGATTTCGGCAAAGTCCTGGTCAAGCTGGTTGCCTACCGAGGCGCGCTCCTGGCCCAGGGTGTAAGTGATGCCGTTGTCCGAAATCTGGTACGACGGGCCAGCGGCACCGAGGGGTCCCCGCGTGTCACGCACCGTGTTATACGTCAGAATAAGCTTGTTGGAGAAGCCACCGCCGAAACGGCTGTTCAATTCTGCTACCGTGCTGTTCTGCACGTCATTGAACTGATAGGCGTTGTTGCTGAAACGGATAGCATTGGCCGAGCGGGTAATGTTATTCGTGAAAGCTTTTACGTAGTTGTTGCGGATGGTCAGCGTGTTGTTTTCCGAGAGGTTGAAGTCCAGGCGGGCAAACAGCTTATTGCTCTCGGTACGGCTGTTGAGGTCGCCAAACGTACCGGCATCGTAGTTGCCGTAGAGCGGCGTGTTAGCGGCAGCGGAAATGCGCTGCAAGTCTTCAATATTAATCTTCGAGTCGACCGAACCGGGCAGGAATCCGAGCGGGGCGCTACGGCGGGCACCTTCGAGGTTTACAAAGAAGAACACCTTATCTTTCACGAGGGCACCGCCAACTCGGAAACCCGTCTGGAAGTCATAGAATTGGTCGAGCTTGGTGCGGGGCTCGTTTACGCTCCGGCCTGCCGTGTTCTGGTTGCGGCCAAAGCCGTAGATAGAGGCCGAGAAATCGTTGGTACCACCGCGCGTTACGGCGTTTACGCCGGCTCCGGTGAAGCTACCCAGCGTTACGTCGTAGGGCGCCAGCACTACCTGAATCTGGTCGATGGCGTCCAAGGCAATGGGGTTGGTGTTGGCTTGCCCGCCGGGGGCACCGGTGCCCCCCAGACCGAAGATGTCGCTGTTCACGGCACCGTCGATGGTGATGTTGTTGTAGCGGTTGTTGGCGCCGCCAAACGACGAGCCACCACCACCGCCAGCCTGCGGGGTGAGGCGGGTGAAGTCGTTGAGCGAGCGGTTCAGGGTGGGCAGGGTATTAATCTGCGCGCGGCTCACGTTGGTTTCGGCACCGGTGCGGCCGGCGTTGATAACCGGGTCGGCGCGGCCCGTTACGACTACGTTGCCCAGCTCCGTGGCGCTGCTGCTCAGCGGAATGTCGAGGCGCAGGGTCTCGCCCAGGGCCAGCACGATGCCGGTTTTGGTGATGTCCTGGTAGCCCACGAAGGAAACCCGGATGGTGTAGGGCCCACCCAGGCGCATGCCCTGGATGTTGTAGCGGCCATCGGCGTTGGTGCCCACGCCGTACTGCGTGTTAGTCGGCGTGTGAATGGCCAGCACCGTGGCGCCGGGCAGTGCCTCGCCCTTGGCATCAGTGATGACACCGCTCATGGCGGCCGTAGTAGCGCCCTGGCTCCAACCCAGGTGGGCCGTCAGCAAGAGCAGCAGAAGCAGCGTAAAATGGCGTAAACTTAAATTTCTCATAAAATGAAGAAAAGTGAAAAGGCCCCCAAGTGCCAATATGCCGCAAAGGTAAGCAGCGCCAGCAAGCCGGTTGCGCGCCCTCATCCTAAGCTCATCTAGCAGGCCGCGGCGGCACGGGCCTTATTAGCTGAGCATTACGCCTCTAACTGACAGCACTAATGAGCGTTAGTTAGGCACGTTCACTTAATTTTTTCTTCACACTTTCTTAAAAGCATTCTGCTAGCCGACCACTCTGGCAGGTCAACCCTTTAGGCAGAATATAAAAAAACCGGGGCCGGAATTACTTCCGGCCCCGGTTTCGGGAGTAGCTAGCCAGGCTAGCTGGTAGTGGCTAGTTGAAGATGTAGCGCACGCCCACCTGCATCTGCCAGCGCGAGGCGAGGCTCGTCACGTCGTCGCGGTAGGTAGAGCTCAGCGCGGCGCCGGGCGTGGCAATCACGCCGGGCGTGCTGCCGCTGCCCCGGGTCACGACCGGGTTGGTGAGGTAGGGGAAGGTGAATACCGGCTGGCCGGCGGCGTTGTAGCCCTGGTACGAGAGCAGGGCCGTACGGTTGGCAAATTGGGCGCGGCCCCAGTTGCTGTTCAGCAGGTTGCCTACGTTGAAGATGTCTACCGTCAACTGCAAGGTGTTGCGGTCCTTGCCGATGTTGGTGAAGATGTCTTGCAGCACTTTCACGTCAATCTGGTGCTGCCAGGGGTTGGTGGCGCCGTTACGCTCCATGTATTCGCCGCGGTGCTTGCTCAGGTAGGGGTCCTGGTTGATGTAGGCATCGAGGTCGGCGTACTGCTGGGCGGCGCTGTAGGTGCCGATGCGGGCCGGCGAGCCGCCGCCAGTGGCGCGGGTGTCGTTGATGGCGATGTCAATCAGGTTGATTTCGCTGGCGCTGCGCGGGATGTAAATCAGGTCGTTTACCGTCTGGCCGTCGCCGTTCACGTCGCCGGCGTAGGTGTAGCTGAAGCGGCTGGAGCCGTTGGCAAACGCCGGGGCGCCTACGTAGAAGGCCGACAGCGTGGTGCCCAGGTGGCCGAGGTATTCGCGGCGGTACGAGAGCGAGGCGATAACGCGGTGCTGCTGCAAGTAGCTCGAGTAGCTCAGGGCCTCGGCGTTAGGGTCGCCGCTCACGTAGCGGTCGCGCCAGATGTTGGTCGGCGTCGAGCCGCCGTCGTTTACCGAGCGCGAGTCGGTGTAGGTGTAAGCCAGGCTACCGTAGATGCCGTTGCTGAAGCTCTTCTGGAGCTGCGCCGTGAGCGAGTACGAGTAGCCCTTGTTGGTGTTCTTCATCAGGATGGCATCCGTGATGTTGGGCGTGCTGGCCGTATTCGTCGGGTTGGTGCTGGTGCCGAGCAGGCCGTAGATGCGGTTGTAGGGCGTGCTGGTTACGATGCCGTTGGCATTGGGCGTGCCGCTGAACGAGTAGAAGATGGGCCGGGTATCGGCGCCCTGCGCGTTGCGCACGGGGTTGGGCAGGTTCACGTTTTCGAAGGCCAGGGCGTTCAGGTCACGCGTGTAGAGGCCTTCCAACGTGGCAATAACGCCGCCGAACAGCTCCTTATCCACGGCCAGGTTGGAGCGCCACACCTGCGGAAACTTGAAGTTCTGGTCGGTCACGGCCAGGTTGTAGCCGGTGGGGGCAGCGGCGGCCGTGGTGGGGCGGTAGGCGTTCACGTCGGGGTTGAACGGATACGCCTGCGTGGGGCTGGTCGAGAGGTTGGGGTTGCCGGTGGCCGTAGCATCGAGGGCGCCAAACAGGATGCCGTTGTTGCTAGCCTGGTTGGAGATAAGCACGTAGGGTACGCGGCCGGTGAAGATACCAGTACCACCGCGCACCTGCGTTTTACGGTCGTCGTTCACGTCCCAGTTGAAGCCGATGCGGGGCGAGTACAGCACCTGGCGCTTCGGAATCTGGCCCGTGTTCAGCTGCACGCCGTTGCGGAAGGTCAGCGAGTTCTGCTGCACGCCGTTGCGGTCGGCGCCGCCGCCCACGTACACGTTCTGGGGCAGGTTGTTGGTGATAACGGGTAAGTCGCCGCGCACACCTATCGTCACCTTGAAGTTCTGGGCCGGCGAGTATTCGTCCTGCACGTAGAGGCCGTACTGCTGGGCATTCACGTAGGCAAACGGAATCTGGCCGCTGCCGTCGGCGGCGTACTGCAAGCGGTATACCGAGGCGTTTTCGCGGCCGGGGCTGGGGTTGGTACCGCTGTAGGCGGCGTACTGGCCCGTGGTGCGGTCGTACGAGTAGCCGCTGGCGTTGTAGAAGTCCTCCAGCGAGTTGTAGCGGAACAGGCCGTTGTAGTTGGGCGCGAAACCGTTCTTGAACTTGTAGAATTCGTTGTAGGTACCCACCGTCACGTTGTGCTTGCCGAGGTAAGCCGTGAAGTTGTCACCTATCTGGTACACGTCCGTGTTCAGCACGTTGCCGGCCGTGAAGGGCTCGTAGCCAAACGAGGTGAGCGTAGCCGTGGGGGCCGAGTAAGCCGGGTTGGGGGTAGTAGCCGTCGGGAAGGCCGTCAGGCCCACGTTGGTGCCGATATCGACGAGCGGGAATACCGACGAGAGCGTGGAGCGGAAGTCGCGGAAGGCCGAGTAGCCGGCCGTCAGGTTGTTCGAATACTTGCCGCTGCCCAGCGTCGAGTTCAACTCGGCGATGAGGGAGTTCAGGTTATTATTAATCGTGTAGTAGGCCGACTGATAAGGCAGGCCAAACTGGCTCTGCGAGCGCGTGCCCACCGCGCCGCTGGCGCTGGGCGGGATGTCAGCGTACGACTTCAAGTAGTTGTACTTGATGTTGAAGCGGTTGTTCTGGTTGATGTTCCAGTCGAGGCGGGCCGTAATCTTGTCGCTGTTCTGGCGCAGCTGGTAGTCCTGGTACGCGCCAGTGGTATAGCCGTAGCGCTCCTGCAAAAAGCGCGAGAGGGCGGTCAGGTCCTGGTTGGTGGCGGCCGACGTGGTAGCCGTGGCCGCATCGCCGGGGTTGGAGGCGCGGTAGTTGCCGGCCGGGGGCGAGTTGCGCAGTTCACGCTCGGCGTTTACGAAGAAGAACAGCTTGTCCTTGATGATGGGGCCGCCCACGCGGAAGCCAAAGTTGCGCAGGTCGAAGTTGGGGTAGTTCGACGACACGCTACCTACTTTAGAGCCCACTAGGCGCTGGTCGCGGTAAAAGCCGTAGACCGAGGCCGACACGCGGTTGGTACCGCTGCGCGTTACGGCGTTGATGCCCGCCCCGGTAAAGGAGCCCTGGCGCACGTCGTAGGGCGCGATGCTCACCTGAATCTGGTCGATGGCGTCAATCGAAATCGGCTGTGCGCCCGCCTGGCCGCCTACCGTCGAAGACAAACCGAAGGCGTTGTTGAACACCGCGCCGTCGATGGTAATGTTGTTGAAGCCCGAGTTGCGGCCGCCGAAGCTCTGGCCGCTGGCCTGGGGCGTGAGGCGCGTAAAGTCGTTGAACGAGCGGCTCAGGGTCGGCAGGCGCTCAATCACCTCGCGCTGCACCGTGGTGGCGGCGCCCGTGTGGTCGGCGCTCATCACCGGGTCGCGGCGGCCAGTCACGCTCACCTCAGTCAGCTGGGTCGAAGCGTCGCCCAGCTTGGCATCGAGGCGGAAGTTTTCGGCCAGGGTCAGGCTGATACCCGAGCGGGTAAAGTCCTGGTAGCCCACGAAGGTCACCTTCACGGTGTAGGGCCCGCCCACCCGCATGTTCTGGATGTTGAAGCGGCCGTCGGAGTTCGTCGGGGCTACGTACTGCGTGTTGGTGGGGGTGTGCACGGCAATGACCGTGGCACCGGGCAACTCCTGGCCCTTGCCATCGGTAACGGTACCGCTCATGGCAGCCGTGGTGGCACCCTGGCTCCAGCCTAGCTGTGCCGTAAGCAGCAGCACGAGCAGCAGCACGGCGTGGCGTAAATAATTAACCTTCATAGAGGGAAGAAAAAGTGAGAGAAAAGCGCAACCAATTTCTGGTGCAAAGATACCTCTCCCCGCAATTCTCTTAACATTACCTTAATGTTAAGAAACTACTGCCTAGCCAGTTGGCCAGCACCTTTCTTCACCTTAGCTTCATTTAAAAGCCTACAGCCGGGGTCGCACCGCCCGAATGAAGCGACTTAGGTAGTAGTCGGCCTCGAAGCTGTTCTCAATGACACCCAGCGAAGTAGAGGCGTGAATGAACTCCACGCCCTCGTCATCCACCACCGTTACCATGCCCACGTGGGTAATGACCTGCGAGCCCGGCGCGGCGCCGAAAAACAGGAAGTCGCCCGGCTTGAGCTGGGTCGGCTTGATAGGGTCGCCCCAGGCCGCCTGCTCGTTGGAGGAGCGCGGAATGCTGACGCCCGCGTCGGCAAACGAGAGCTGGAGCAGGGCCGAGCAGTCCATGCCCAGCCGCGTGGTGCCGCCAAACAGGTAGGGCGTACCCTGGTACGAGCGGGCGTTATCAATCACGCTGGCCAGGGTGCCAGTGGCATTGCCGGTGCGGAAGGGCCGCTTCACCACCGTTTTGGTGGTGGCCACGCTGCCGCTGCTGGTGGGCACGGTGGCTTTGGTTTTGCTCTTGACGGGCGTGCTGCGGGTGCCGCGGGGGCTGGCCACGCGCTCGCCGCGCTTGAGGCGGGCCATGTCGCGGGCCGAGTAGTAGCGGCCGTTGTGCTGGTTGAGCTTGCGCTGGCAGCTGCTGGCCAGCAGCAACAGCACGATTACCAGGCCGTAATACCCCCGCCAGACTAATTGGGCGGCCGGGTGACGCGGCGCCTGTTGTGCTTTCGTCATCGGCCGTACCTTCGTTTCTTCACACTGCATTACTGGCAAATATACTTTGGCGGCTTCTAGCCACCCTTTTCATTCATGCAATTCAACGCCCTTACGCCCGAGCTAGTATCCGCCTTCGAGGCCATCGTGAGCCCAGCGCACGTGCTCACGGCCGCCACCGCCGAAGCCCAGCAGTACGAGGCCTACGGCCGCGACCACACCGAGGACTTCCACTTTGCGCCCGACGTGGTGCTGCGCCCGGGCACGCCCGAGGAGGTGAGCGCCATCATGCGCCTTTGCCACGAGCACCGCGTGCCCGTCACGGCCCGCGGGGCCGGCACCGGCCTCAGCGGCGGCGCGCTGCCCATTCACAACGGCGTGGTGCTCAGCATGGAGCGCTTCAATAAAATCCTCAAAATCGACGAGCGCAACCTGCAAGCCACCGTGGAGCCGGGCGTGGTAACGGAGGCGTTTCAGAATGCGGTGAAGGAAGTGGGCCTGTTTTACCCACCCGACCCGGCCAGCAAGGGCTCGTGCTTTTTGGGTGGCAACCTGAGCCAGAGCAGCGGCGGCCCCAAAGCCGTGAAGTATGGCACCACCCGCGACTACGTGCTGAACCTGCAAGTAGTGCTGCCCACCGGCGACATTATCTGGACCGGCGCCAACACCCTCAAGTACGCCACCGGCTACAACCTCACCCAGCTCATGGTGGGCTCGGAGGGCACGCTGGGCATCATCACCAAGGCCGTGTTCCGACTCCTCCCCTACCCCCAGCACAACATCCTGATGCTGGTGCCCTTCCGCCAGGAGGCGCAGGCGGCCGAGGCGGTATCGGCGGTGTTCCGGGCGGGCATCATCCCCTCGGGCATGGAGTTTATGGAGCGCGAGGCCATCGCCTGGTCTTCTGATTATTTAAAAATCCCGCTAACCTTGCCCGAGGACATCACTGCCCACCTGCTCATCGAGCTCGACGGCCAGGACATCGAGCAGCTTTATAAGGAAGCCGAGCAGGTGTACGAAGTGCTGGAGAAATACGAGGTGGGCGAGATTCTACTAGCCGACACCGCTGGCCAGAAGGATGACCTTTGGAAAATTCGCCGCAACATCGGCAATTCGGTGCGCTACAACTCCGTATATAAGGAGGAAGACACCGTGGTGCCCCGCGCCGAGCTGCCCACCCTACTGAAGGGCGTGAAGGAAATCGGTGCCCGCTACGGCTTCAAAAGCGTGTGCTACGGCCACGCCGGCGATGGCAACCTGCACGTCAACATCATCCGCGGCGAACTCAGCGACGAGCAGTGGAACGTGGGCCTACGCGAGCCTATTTCCGAGATTTTTGCGCTCTGCGTGAAGCTCGGCGGCACCATCTCGGGCGAGCACGGCATCGGGCTGGTGCAGAAGCCCTACATGCACATCGCCCTGAAAGAGGCTAACCTGAATATCATGCGTGGCATCAAGCAGGTGTTTGACCCGCACGGCATTCTGAACCCAGGCAAAATATTTTAAATATTGGCCTCACGTCAAAAAAGCGGCGCCGCTAGCCAAGAGCTTTCTCCGGTTAGCGACGCCGCTTTGTTTTTGAGCGGGCAAATGCTACAAGCTCATGCCACCGGTTACCTCTATGCGCTGGCCGTTGAGCCACTTGGCGTCTTCGGTGCAGAGAAAGGCGACCACGCCGCCCACATCGTCGGGCAGGCCCACGCGGCCCAGGGCCGTTAGCTGGGCCACGTAAGCGCGGGTTTCGGGCGTATCAGTCATGGCGCCGCCACCAAAGATGGCCCCGGGCGCCACCACGTTGGCCGCGATGCCGCGGGAGCCCAGTTCCAGCGCCAGCGACCGCGTAAACACCTCCACTGCGCCTTTCATGGAAGCATAAGCCGAGACGCCCGCAAAGGAGGTGCGCGTAGTGGCCGAGGAAATATTGATGATGCGGCCGCCGTCGTTGAGCAGCGGCAATGCTTTCTGAGTCAAGAAGTAAACGCCTTTGAAATGAATGTTCAGCATTTCGTCAAACTGCGCTTCCGTGGTGTCGGCGATGGGCGCCGCCAGGCTCGTGCCCGCGTTGTTGATTAAAAAATCGAAGCGGTTGGCGCCGAAAGTAGCTTGCAGCGCCGCCCGCACTTGCTGGTAGAAAGCGTCGAAGCCGGTTAGCTCGGCGGCATTTAGCTGGATGGCGACTGCTTTGCGGCCCAGCGCTTCAATTTCGGCTACGGTGGCTTGCGCCTCGGCCTGCTGGCTGTGGTAGGTCAGCAGCACATCGATGCCTTTTTGAGCCAGGCTGAGGGCCATGTTTTTGCCGAGGCCGCGGCTGCCGCCCGTCACGAGGGCAATTTTGGGAGTTGTCATGGGGGTAAACGGTTGCGTTTAAGAACATGACAAAGGTCCCCTGGCTGGCTTGGGCGACGCTTGCGCGCACCAATCCATTTTATGTAAGATTCAAGCTGGCACCTGGCTGCGGAAAGCACCGGGCGCCACCGTGGCGTGGCGCTTGAAGAAGTGCGAGAAGTGCGCCACATCGGCAAAGCCCAGGCTATCGGCAATCTCGGCCATCGTCCAGTGGGTTTGGCGCAGCAGGGCCTGCGCCTCCTGCGCGATGCGCTCCATGATGAGGGCCGTCGTGGTGCGGCCCGTGGTTTCCTTGAGCACCTTGTTGAGGTGGTTGACGTGCACGGCCAGCCGGTCGGCATAGTCGGTGGCCGTGCGCAGGCGCAACTGCTGCTGCGAGCTTTCGAGCGGAAACTGCTGCTCGAGCAGCTCCACAAAACGCGATGTGAGCCGGGCCGGGGCACTGTGCGCGGGGTGGAGCGCGGTAGCGGGCTGCTGCTTTTGCCCCAGGTGAATCAGTTCGAGCACGTAGGCGCGCAGCAGGTCGTACTTGTAGGCGTAGTCGGAGGACATTTCCTCGTGCATACGCTGAAAAACGGTTTCGACGCGGGCAGCCTCGGCAGCTGAAAGCTGAAAGACCGGGAAGCCGTCGGCCTTGAAAATCGGCAGCTCATCGAGCACCACGCCACTGTTTACGGGCCGCAGAAACTCGGCCGTAAAAACGCAGAACTGCCCGGTTTGGGGCCCCGCGAGCGGCAGCCACTGATACGGCATTTTGGGCGTGGAGAACAGCAGCGCCGGCCCCACCACCTCGATGGCCTGGTCGAGATACTCCACCCGGCTAGGGCCATTGAGCAGGCTTATTTTGTAGAAGCTCCGGCACTGGTAAGGCACGGTAGGCTGCGACCGGTTGGCCAGCCAAAGGTCGGGCATTGCAAAGACATTGAAATGCCCGACCTCCCGCTGAATGCCGCTGGGCAGCAGCGCGCCCAGCTCGACGCCGGTGCAGGCAGTTGCCTCCTGGTAAAATTCGGCGAGCGGTGCGGGCTTCATCGCGAGGAGTTTCTTTGTGAAATTCAAAGGTACGCCCGCCGGCGAGCCAGCGCGCTGCTATCCTATCACGGCCTTGAAGCCTGGCGCCCGGCGGTGCTTCGTCGCTTGCTCGTAGGCATAGCCGAGGGCCAGCAGCTCCGCTTCCTTGTAAGGCGCCCCCACGAAGGAAATCCCAATGGGCAGTTCGTGCACGTAGCCCATCGGCAAGGTGAGGTGCGGGTAGCCGGCCATGGCCGCCGCGCCCGAGTAGCCCGGCCCGGTGCCGTACTCCCCGTTGATAAGGTCGATGCAGGCCGCCGGGCCGGTGGTGATGGCCACGATGGCGGCTAGCCCCCCGTCGGTTTTCAAGGCCGCATCAAGGGCCTGGCGTGAGGTATCCACCACTTTGCGCAGGGCCACTTTGTATTTGTCGCTGGCTAGCCCATCGGTTTTTTCGGCCATTTCCAATATCTCCTGCTGAAAGAAAGGCATGGCCTTAGCAGCGTTGGCTTTGTTGAAGGCGATGACGTCGGCCAGGGTTTTCACCGGCGCCTTGGTACCAGCCAGGTACTTATTCACGCCGTCCTTAAACTCGTAGAGCAACACGTCGAACTCGGCGTCGCCGATGGGCTGGGTGGGCGTGCGCACGTCCACTTCCACCACCGTAGCGCCCTGGGTCTTGAGGTCAGCCACGGCGCGGCGCAGCAATTCGCCGGCGGCCGTTTGGCTAGCCAGGTGGCTTTTCTCCACGCCCAGCTTCTGCCCCTTCAGCGCGTCGGGGCGCAGCAGGCGGGTGTAGTCGGCCGCCTTTTTCGGGTTATTGGCCGACACCGTAACGGCATCGGCCGGGTCGGGGCCAGCCAGGGCCCCTAGCAAAATGGCCGCGTCGCGCACGCAGCGGGCCATCGGGCCGGCCGTGTCCTGGGTGGCCGAAATGGGGATGATGCCGGTGCGACTCACCAGCCCCACGGTGGGCTTGAGGCCCACAAGTCCGTTCACCGAGCTAGGTGACACGATGGAGCCGTTGGTTTCGGTGCCCACGGCCACGGCGCAGAGGCTGGCCGAAGTAGCCGCCCCCGAGCCGGCGCTGCTGCCGCTGGGAGTACGGTCGAGCACGTAGGGGTTGTGGGTTTGGCCGCCGCGACTGCTCCAGCCGCTGGCCGAGTGCGTGGAGCGGAAGTTGGCCCACTCGCTCAGGTTAGTTTTGCCCAGAATGATGGCCCCGGCGGCCCGCAGTTGCCGGGCCACGTGCGAGTCCTGGGCGGCGCGGTGGCCGGCCATTGCCAGCGCGCCGGCGGTGGTCTGCATTTGGTCGGCGGTGTCAATGTTATCCTTGATGAGCACCGGAATGCCGTGCAGCGGGCCGCGCAGCTTACCGGCCTTACGCTCTTTGTCCAGCTCGTCGGCGATTTTGAGCGCGTCGGGGTTCAGCTCGATAACCGAGTTGAGGCGCGGGCCGGCCTTGTCGATTTCAGCAATGCGGGCCAGGTAAGCTTTACATAAGCGACGGCTAGTGAAGCCGTTCTGCAACAGTTTTTGCAAATCGGCAATTGTCAGCTCCTCAAGGTTATCCTCTTTGTCAAGAACTGCCGCAACCGATAGGTTGGGGCTAGTAATAGGTATAGCCGGCACGGCGCGGGCTACCAATGGCAGTAAAGCAGAGGTTAGGGCGGCCTGCGTGCCGCGCTGAAGAAATAAACGACGTTGCATGGAAAAGGCAGAAATAACGAAGCAGGAAAGCGTCAAAAATAAGCTGCGTGCCCAGCCCGCCAACGTCTGCGCGCCGCTATTTTTTGCCCGGCGCCGGCCCGGCCGAACACCGGGCGCGCCGGGGCGTATAGCCGGGAAGTTTTTCCACGGTTTTCCCACCTTCAGCCTTTTCCCATGCCTAGCCCCCAGGAGGAGCCCACGCTCAATAACCAGCCCAACGAGATTGCCGGCAACCGCCCCGCCCAGCCCGCCGCCGACACTACTAAAATGGGCGCCGACGCCCGCAACACCAACGCCAACAGCCCCTTGCAGCCCGCCACCCCGGCCATGCAATCGGGCGAGGCTACCCGCCCGCCCTCCAGCACCGAGCTGGTTGACAGCGAGATGGAGGCTGGCAAGGGCGCCGTGGAAGACGGCGGCCACCAGGAAAACCGCGAAGCCAACCCCGCCGACGTGCAGCCCCGCCCCGCCGGCACCGAGCGGCCGCTGAGCAAGCTAGCGGGCGCCCCCGCCCCGCGCCCGGCCACCCAGCCCGGTACCGAAAGCGCGGCGCCCACGTCCAGCAAGTCCTTGGCGAACAGCGAAACCAGCGTGCGCAAAGGTGCCGTGGAAGACGGCGATAAGCAGGAAAACCGCGAAGCTAATCCCGCTAGCCTATCCCCAACTGCGGCCGGCACGCAGCAGCCCAACGTGTACGGCGGCAACTTCGGCAACGACGTGCAAGGCAGCTTCAACGACCCCAACCGGGCCAGCAACCAGCGTGCCGATGCCAACCGCGGCGAGTTTGGCGAGCAGGGCGACCTGGGCGCCACCCACGGCGGCTTCGGCAACCAGTACCGCGAAACCAACCCCGCCGCCGAGCACCCTAGTGCCGAGGCCACCGAAGAAAAATACTACGGCGAAGGCGCCGCCCGCCCCGGCGAGCAGCACAATGCCTACCGCACCTACGACGGCCAAGACCGCCGCCCCGAGGAGCAGGGCCACGCCGTGCGCGACACGCCCGCCGTACCCGCTGGCCCCGGCGGCAACGTGGCCACCCAGCAAACCGACGGCCGCGGTAACACCCACGACAACCGCAACCTGCCCGACAAAACCGGCGCCACTGCGGCCTTCCAGAACGACAACGGTGCCCCCACCGTGGGCCCCGCCTACGCCGACGACTACGGCCACACCTCGGGCGGCAGCCTGCCCCCCGGCGCCACCGCCAACCACCTGCCCATGGGCCCCAACGGCCACGGTGAGTTGGAAGACGAACGCTCGTCGCGCGGAGGCTACGACAACCAGGGCAGCCAAGGCGGCCGCAGCCACGACCAGCAGCCCGGGGGCCACGTCCCTGCCGGCCAGGATGCCCCCGCCCCCATCGACGCCCCCAATGCTCCCCAAACGCCCGGCTACGGCTATGGCCACGAGCGTAGCGAGGCGGCCCGGGCCGGCAACCCCGACACCGGCAACTCACGCAGCGGCTTCGGCCCCGGCGGCTCGCAGGAAGGCAACAGCAGCCAAGGCTACGGCTCTAAAGGCGGCTCGTATGACGACCAAAACCCCGGCGGTCGCACCGCGGAATATGACAACCTGACCCAGCAGGACAAAGCCGGCAACTACGGCCAGGAAAACCGCTCCGACTTCCGCCCCGAAGGCGGCGACGAGCCCACCGATGCCGACGACACCGCCCCGCGCCGTAACGCCGGCCGCGATGAGGCCTAAACGGGTAACGCGTTAACAAGCAAGGGGGTAATGAGGCTTTTCATACGTAGCCTCATTACCCCCTTATTTATTAGCACGTTACCCGATTTACTTATGCACCTTCACGTCAATATCGTACTTATAGCGCGGCGGGCCGCCTAGCGGCACGGCAAAGAAGGGCAGCGCCGTATCGTACTGGTCAGTAACGTAGAACACGACGTCGTTGAAGACGGTGGCCTTGCTCACCAGCCGGAAATCGAGCGAGAGGCCGTGCTCCTTGGGGCTCACGGGCAGCACGCTGCTCGTCCACTGCCCGTCGCCGCTCACGGGGGCCGAGTGGCCGTTTTTGGCGATGCTGAACACAGTCAGCTTAGCCGAGTTATCAATGTCGAAATTATTCTGCTTGATACTCACTACGTGCTCATTAGCAAATGGGTAGAGGTGCACCGTAACGGCCCGCCCCACCGGCGCGGCCGGAATGCGGAAGCAGTACTCGTACGTGAAGGCATTGCCGCCCGGAATGGGCACGTTCAGCCCCGGGCTGCTGCTGAGAAAAAAGCGGTAGAGGTTGCCGTCGTTGCCGCTGAGGCCGCGCACCACTACCTTGTACACGTAGCCCTGAAACTGCTCGACTAGTTCGCCTTCCAGCGGGTTGAGGGGGCCAAAGTTGTAGTACTGACCGTCGTATTTGGGGTCTTCGCCAAACACCTGCTGCTTAAGGAGGCGGCCGCTGGGGGTGGCGCCGGGGCTGGCCGGGCGCGGGTCGGTGGCGCCCTTGGCCGAGTGCGTGCCGGGCCCGCCGTAGAGGCTGAACTCGGTGCGGGTGTTAAACTGGCCTACTTTGGCGTCGAGTTGGCCACCGCAGTCGGGGTCAAAAACCCGGATGTAGATGGGGCGCCGCTCGGTGGCAGGCACCAAAAAGAAGAAAGTTTGCGTAAAGTCGTCGTCGCCGCTCGTGGTGGGTGCCTGGGAGCCGAAGGTTACCAGGCTTTCGATTTTCTCGCCGGGGTTGGGCACCGCCTGGGCAGCCGCACTGGCCGCTGCGCCCAGCAGCAACGCCCACACCCCCAAGAAATGAGTTAGGCGACAAACACGTTTTTGCATAAGAGCGCGAAAAAAAGGCTAGGCTATTGGGCAAGAGAATCCCCACGAGAGCCGTAATATTACAACTTAAACCCTCCGTTCTGCCGGCTATTCTATCCTATATGAGTGCTTCCGCACGCGACACTACCGAATTTTTCGACCAGCTCACCAACCAGGTGCTGGCGCTGCGCGTGCTAGCCCACCAACGCCTGCGCCCCCTCAGCTCGGAGCAGCTCAATCGCCGGCCGGGCTACGACAAATGGAGCGCCGCCCAGTGCCTGGAGCACCTCAACATAGTGGGCGGCTATTACCTGCCTAGCCTCAAATCGCGCCTGCGCCTGGCCCAGGCCAAGGGCTCAACGGCTGGCGCGCAGGTGCGCAGCGGCTGGCTGGGCCGCTATTTCACTACCACCACGCAGCAGAAAAATGGCCTGGGCGACAACCTGTTGCGTCGGCCCAAACAGTTCTCGCCCACCGGCACCCGCCTCACCGGCACCGTAGTTGAGGCCTTCAACCGCCAGCTCGACGAGCTGCTGCGCCTGCTGCTGCTGGCCCGCCAGGTCGATGCCGGCACCGTGCGCGTGCCCAACCCCCTATACCCGTGGCTGCGCCTGCGCCTTACCGACGTGCTGGAAGCGCTGGTTTTTCACATTCAGCGCTACGTAAAGCAGGCCGAGCAGGTAGCCAAGGCTACGGCCGACAAGTGAGTAATGGAAGTAATTGAAGCAATGAGAGTAATGTCGTTCAATGCCTTACCATAAGAACGACATTACTCTCATTGCTTCAACTACTCCCATTACTCCTGGTAGAGAACTTGCAAAACGGTTTGCCCCACGGCCTTCATCGTTTTGCGGTCGATGATGCTCATGTTATCGGCAGTGGTGTGGTGGTAAGGCGGAAAGTACTGGTCACCGAACGGCGGGTGGTCGTAGATGTCCACGGTCGGGATGCCCGCCTCGTTGATGTACACGTGGTCGTCGGTAATCGGGTTCGTATCCTTGAAGAGGAAGTAGTCAGAATAACCGATTTTGGCGGCCGTATTCCAGATTTTGTCCACCACGCTACGGGCTTTTTCCAGCGAAGTGGCCTCGCGGGTAAAGCGGCCATCCTTGGCGCCCACCATGTCGAGCAAAATGCCGTACTCCGCCTTGTAGTTGGGTGGCACCATGTTCTTGGCCCAGTACCGCGAGCCCAGGCACCAGCCGTCGCCGTTGTTGGCCAGCAGGTTTTTCTGGCCTTCAATGCGGTCAGCGTCGAAGCCCCAGTCCTCGGCATCAACCAGGATAACGTCGACGCCCACGTTGGGCGCCAGCTTTTCGGGCTGCCGGCTCAGGGTGCGGATTATTTCCATCGCCACGGCCACGGCGCTGGCGCCGTCGCTGGCCCCGTCCATCGGCAGCTTGCGCTTGGCCTTGTCGGTTTCGCCATCGGCGAAGGGCCGGGTGTCCCAGTGCGCAAACAAAGCCACACGCCGCGCCGCCGTGGGCTGGTACTGGGCCACGATGTTGCGCCCCTTAATCTGAGTGCCATCGAAGGTCATGGCCTGAAACGGCTGCTCGCGCACGCTCAGCCCGAAGCTTTTCAGCTTAGCCACCAGGTAATTGCCGCAGGCCACGTGGGCCGGCGTGTTGGGCACCCGCGGGCCGAAGGCCACCTGCTTCGCCGTGTAGGCATAGGCCGAGTCGGCGTTGAAGGCCGGGGTGGTAGCAGCCTGGGGGGCGGCCGGCTGGCTAGCCGTTTCGGCGGGCTTTTCCGCTGGGCAGGCCGTGAGCAGCAGCGCCGCGGCGGGCAGCAGGCTGAGGCGAAGGAAGTTTTTCACGCGGGGGTTACGGGGTGTTAAATCGCAGGTTTCGCAGGGTCGGGCGGGGCTTAGTCTTCGCTATAGGCCCAATCCACGCCGGTTTTGGTATCCTTAATCACGATGCCCTGGCTTTTGAGGGCGGTGCGAATCTGGTCTACTTTGTCGTAAGCCTTTTCCGACTTGGCTTCCTGGTAGAAGCCCAGCGCCAGGGTCAGCAGGTCTTCGGCGCTGGCGCGGGGCTCGTCGCGCAGGCCCATAATATCCACCACCAGCGCGCAGTAGGCGGCGCTAGCCTCGGCCACGGCCTCGGGGCTTACCTCGGCCAGCGCGGCGGGGCTGGCGGCCAGGGTGTTGAAGCGCTTGAGCAGGTCGAACACGGCGGCCACGGCACGGGGCGTATTCAGGTCGTCGTTGAGAAACTCGAAAGGTTTCTTGCTCAACGCTAGTAGCTGCTGGCTGTTAGCGGCCAGCTTTTCCGCGTCAATGGCAGCTTCCTCATTTCGCATTGCCAATTTCCCGCTATCCAGCAGGCGCAGGCCGTTCATGAGCTTGCGGAAGCCTTTGCGGGCGGCTTGCAGGGCATCGTCCGAGAGGTCTATGGGCGAGCGGTACTGGGCTTGCAGGAAGAAGAAGCGCAGCGTCATGGGTGAGTAGGCCTGCGAGAGCGCAGCGCTCTGGCCCTGAAACATCTCGGTGAGGGTCACGAAGTTGCCGAGCGACTTGCTCATCTTCTGGCCGTTCACGGTCAGCATGTTGTTGTGCAGCCAGAAGCGGGCGCCGGCGCTGGGCGTGTCGCTGGCCTCGTTCTGGGCAATCTCGCACTCGTGGTGCGGAAACATGAGGTCGAGCCCGCCGCCGTGGATGTCGAACTCGGCGCCGAGGTACTTGCGGCTCATGGCCGAGCATTCGAGGTGCCAGCCGGGGAAGCCTTCGCCCCAGGGCGAGGGCCAGCGCATAATATGCTCGGGGGCCGCGTTTTTCCAGAGGGCAAAATCGGCGGGTGAGCGCTTTTCATCCTGCCCGGCCAGCTCGGTGCGGGTGCCGGCCAGCAGCTCTTCCACCACGCGGCCCGAGAGACGGCCGTAGTTGAGGCCCTCGGCGTTGTACTTGGGCACGTCGAAATACACCGAGCCGTTGGCCTCGTAGGCCAGGCCGCGGCCCAGAATTTCGGTAATCAGCCCGATTTGCTCGGTAATGTGACCGCTGGCCTGGGGCTCGATGTCGGGCGGCAGGCAGCCCAGCGCGCTCATGGCCTGGCGGTAGCGCACGGTGTAGTGCTGGGCCACCTGCATGGGCTCCAGCTTCTGGGCGCGGGCGGCTTTGGCCATTTTGTCCTCGCCTTCGTCGCCATCGCCCACCAGGTGGCCCACGTCGGTGATGTTGCGCACGTAGCGTACCTGGTAGCCGAGGTAGCGCAGGTAGCGCGTGAGCACGTCGAACACGATGGGACCGCGCGCGTTGCCCAGGTGGGCGTCGTTATACACGGTGGGGCCGCAGAGGTAGAGGCCCACCAGGGGCGGGTGCACGGGCTCGAATTTTTCCTTTTTACGGGTCAGCGTGTTGTAAAGCGTCAGCGACATGGGGCAATGGGCAAGGCGTAGGGAGCAATTTTTACTACTGGCGGCTCGCTACGCGGGGCGTTGGAGAGTACGCAACGGCGAAGGTGCGGCAAAGTTCAGCACGTAGCGCCGAATGGCGCTGCGCGCTACTGAGCCTGGCGGGGCTTTAGGTGATACAGGGCCTCGACGGGAAAGTGGTCGGAATACGGAATTTCGGTGTGCACTTGGGCAGCCAGCACCTGCCACTGCGGGCCGGCAAACTGCTGGTCGATGCGCAGCAGCGGCGGCAGGCGGCCGTGGTAGGTATTGCCCGGCCCAAAGCCCACGGTGGCCCAGGCGTTCTGAAGCGAGCCGGCCAGCCGGTTGTAAGAATATGAGTAGGGCAGGTCGTTGCAGTCGCCGGCCAGCAGCACCGGGTAGGGCGAGCGCCCGATGCGGGCCACCAGCGTATCGGCCTGCCAGGCGCGGGCCGCCGCGCCCCGCACAAAGCGCCCCAGCAGGCCGCGCCCCTTGCTGCGCAGGCCCGCCTTGCTGGAGCCGGCGGCCACGAGGTCGCCCTCGTCCATGCTCATGCTTTGGAGGTGGGCATTGAAGATGCGCACGGTGTCGTGGGGGCCGGGGCCGGCCACATCGACCCACATGGCGTGGTTCTGGCTGAGGCGGCCGAAGGCAATTTCGCCCCGCCCCACGATGGGCAGCCGCGAAAAGATGGCTAGCCCAAACTGCGCCCCCTGCGCGTTGGTGAGGCTTTTGGAGACGAACACCTGCCGGCCGCTGCCCGCGCCCAGCTTGTCGGCCACCCGAAACAAGTCGCCCTCGCGGGTGCGGGTGCCGGCCGGCTCCTGGTAAAACTCTTGCAGGCACAGCACATCAGCCGGGCTGGCCGCCAGCCACTGCATAAACTTGGCGGGCGCGGCCGGGTCGTCTTTGCGCAGGTGGGCATACACGTTGAAAATGCGCACGTTGGCCGACAGCAGCCGCAGCTGCCCAGCCTGCGGCGAATCGGGCTTTTTGCCGGCCAGTGCGTGGTTCCCAGTGGCCAGGTGCAAGGGTAGCCCGCGCTGCACCTGCGGCCAGGCCAGCACCAGCGCCGCCAGTGGCAGCAGCGCAATGCGCCGCGCCCGCAGCCCCCAGCCTACGGCCAGCAGCCCCGTGAGCGCCAGCCACACCGGCACCGTGAGGGCCAGCAGCGGGGCCAGCGCCAGCTGCCCGCCCGGCACCCGCTCGGCCGCTACGCTCAGTAGCAAGCCCAGCAGCACCAATAGGGTAAGGCGATAAGAAAGCAAACGACGCACACGCGGCCGGGCACTCGTGAGCAGGCACCCGGGCCGGCAAAAATACGCCCCGGCGGCCCGGCCCCGCAGTTGCCGCATGTGGGCCGCGGGCTTAGCTTTACTCATCAGTTGCTCAGCTAGTTTTTTATGGGAAAGAATTTTTACGCTGGTATCCTCTGCTTGCTGCTGCTCGGCGCCACGGGCCGGGCGCAGGCGCCCGTGGCTGGCTCCCCGCGCTTGCCCGCTGCCGCCCCGGCCGACACCGCGCGCAGCCTCGATTTTGTGGCCAACCGTGGCCAGTGGCCGGCGGCCGTGCGCTACGCGGCGGCCGTGCCCGGCGGCCACCTGTGCCTCGAGCCGGGCGGGCTGCGCTACATCCTACTTCAGCCGCTGGCCCACCCGCACGGCGCCCCGGGGGCTAGCCCCGCGGCGGCCCAGGCCCGGGCGGCCGCCGCGCCGCCCGCCACCGAAGGGCCTGTGCAGGGCCACCAGCTGCGGGTGCGCTTTGTGGGGGCCGATGCGGCCACGCCGCTGGTGCCCACGCAGGCGACCGGCGAGGTGCGCAACTACCTGCACGGCAGCGACCCCAGCCAGTGGGCGCGCGCCGTGCCCGGCTACCGGCAGGTGCGCTACCAGGCGCCCTGGCCGGGCATCGCGGCGCGCTTTTACGAGAATGCCACCCAGCACCTGGAATACGACTTTGAGCTGGCGGCCGGCGCCGACCCGCGCCGCGTGCAGCTGCGCTACGAGGGCGCCAGCAGCCTCACGCTCAGTGCTGATGGCCAGCTGCACGTGGGCACCACCGTGGGCGACCTCACCGAGCTAGCCCCGCACGCCTACCAGCTTGACCCCGCCACCGGCCAGCGCCAGGCGGTGGCCTGCCGCTACCACTTGCGCGCCGATGAGCAGCTGGTATCGTTCGAGCTGGGCGCCTACGACCACAACCGGCCGCTGGTCATCGACCCCACGGTACTGTTTTCGACCTACTCGGGGGCGCGGGGCAGCAACTGGGGCTTCACGGCTACCTACGATGCGGCGGGCAACATGTACTCGGGCGGCATCGTGCTCGACGATTTATTTGCCCTACCCAGCTACCCTACCTCGCCGGGCGCGTTCCAAACCACGTTTGCGGCCGTTATCGACATTGCGCTCATCAAGTATAACACGGCGGCCAATGGCGCGGCGGCGCGGGTGTGGGCCACCTACCTGGGCGGCAACCGCGCCGATTTTCCGAGCAGCCTGGTGGTGAATGCCCAGAACGAGCTTATCGTGCTGGGCAGCACGTCTTCGACCAACTACCCCACTACCAGCGGGGCCTTGCAGCGCAGCTTCGGGGGCGGGCAGTCGGTTGACCCGTTTGGGCCGACGGTTGACGGGATTTACCGGGTCAGCAACGGCACCGACCTCGTTATCACGCGCCTCAATGCCGATGGCGGCGGGCTGGCCGCCTCTACCTACCTGGGCGGCCGGGGCAATGATGGCGTGGCCGCCTACAACCCGCAACTATCCACCCGCCAGCTGCCCCAAAACTACGGCGACGCCCTGCGCGGCGACGTGCTCACCGATGCGCAGGGCAACATCTACGTGGCGTCGGTGACGGGCTCCGTCAACTTTCCGGTAACGACCGGCAGCTTCGGGCCCGGCTACCAGGGTGGGGCTTCCGACGCGGTGGTGTGCAAGCTGCCGCCCGCCCTCGACCGCCTCACCTGGAGCGGCTGCCTGGGCGGCACCGCCGCCGACGCGGCCTACTCCATTCAGCTCGATGCCAGCGGCAATGCCTACGTGGGCGGCGGCACGCTGAGTACCGACCTGCCCGGCACCGCGGGCGGCTACCAGGCTAGTGCCAAGGGCAACGTCGATGGCTTCGTGGCCCGCATCGCGGCCAACGGCAGCGCCGTGCAGCGCGCCACTTACCTGGGCACCCCCAGCTACGACCAGGCGTTTTTTGTGCAGCTCGGGGCCGATGGCGGCGTGTATGTGCTGGGCCAAACGCTGGGCCAGTGGCCGGTGAGCCCCGGCGTATACAGCAACCCCGGCAGCCGGCAGTTTATTCAAAAGCTCAGCTCCAACCTCGACCAAAGCCTGCTGAGCACGGTGTTTGGCAGCGGGCGCAGCACGCTGGATATTTCGCCCACGGCCTTTCTGGTTGACCAGTGCGACCGGGTGTATGCCAGCGGCTGGGGCGGCGAGGTCAACGGCTACATCACGCCCATCTACACCTATACCGGCTACCGCAACCAGAACGGCTATACCCATGGCATGCCCACCACGCCCAACGCCGTGCGCACCACGCCCGATGACCCGTTTGCGGGCTCCGACTTTTACCTGGCGCAGTTTGCGCCCGGCCTGGCCAGCCTCACCTACGCCACCTACTACGGCGACCCCACTCCCGGCTCGGAGGGCGACCACGTGGATGGCGGCACTTCGCGCTTCGACCCGCGTGGGGTGGTGTACGCGGCCGCCTGCTCGTGCTTAAACCGCAACGGCTTTCCGGTGCCCTCGGGCGCCTACACCTACTCGCCCATCAATGGGGCCGCGGGCTTTTCGGGCAGCTACCAGTGCAATAACGCGGCCTTCAAGCTGAACTTTGAGCCCACCGCAGCCGCCGTGGGCACCGACCAGGTAGTGTGCGTCAATTCGCCGGCGGTGGCGCTCAGCGGCAGCCCGGCGGGCGGCTTCTGGACGGGCCCCGGCGTGTCGGGGTCGGTGGCGGCGGGCTTCGTCTTTACCCCCAGCCCGGCGCTGGCGGGCGCGCAGGTGCTCACCTACACCGTGCCGGGCGCCACGGCCGCCTGCTCGGCCTCGGCTCGGCTCACCATCACCGTCGATACCCCCGTGACGGCCGCGGCCACGGCGCAGGCAACGGCGTGCGCGGGCAGCGGGCCGGTGGCCCTCACGGGTGGCCGCCCGGCCGGCGGCACCTGGAGCGGGCCGGGCGTGTCGGGGTCGGTGGCGGCGGGCTTCGTCTTCACCCCTACCCTGGCGCTGGTGGGGCTACAACGCCTCACCTACTCGGTGGCCAGCTCGGCGGCCTGCGGGGGCGGCACCAGCCAGGCCACCGCCACCATCGAGGTACTGAGCGCGGTCAGCGTCCGCCTGCCTGCCGATACGGTGCTGTGCCCCGGCAACCGGCAGGCGTTTCGGCTGCGGGCTACGCCGGCGGGCGGCGTGTGGGCCGGCCCTGGCCTCTCGGATGGCAACTTATTTACCCCGCCGGCCCTGCCGGGCACCAGCGTGCTCACCTACACCATGAACGCGGGCACCTCGTGCCCGGTGGTGGCCACGCGGCGCATCACGCTGCTGGCCCAGCCGGTGCTGGCCCCGGTGCTGGTGCCGGGTGCTTGCGTACCCACGGCGGTGGCCCCGCTGGTGGTGCACTTCAGCCAGCCAGCGGCCGGGCTGCCCGCCGATGCGGTGCTGACCTGGAATTTTGGCGACGACAGCACCACCGTGACGGGCCTCGACGTGACGCACACCTACCTGCGCGAGGGCACCTTCCGGCCGCGCGTCACGCTCAGCTTCAACCAAAGCCGCTGCGGGCTAGCCCTGAGCCTGCCGCCGGTGGAGGTGCAAAAGATGTTCATCCCCAACATCTTCACCCCCAACGCCGACCGGCAGAACGACCTGTTTGCCCCGCGCCTGGGCGGCTGCCCGCCGCGCCTGCAAGTATTCTCGCGCTGGGGCCAGCGGGTGTATGAAAACGCCGCCTACCAGAACACCTGGGACGGCGCCGGGCTAGCCCCCGGCACCTACTACTACCTGCTCACGCCCCCCGATGGCAGCCCCCCCATCAAGGGCTGGGTCGAGCTGGTGCGGTAAGTTTGTGGCTTGGTGCAGGACAGTAACACGAATAAAAGAACGTCATGCTGAGCTTGCCGAAGCATCTCTGCCACGCCGTTAGGGTTAGTCATTCTAACGGCGCGGTAGAGATGCTTCGGCAAGCTCAGCATGACGTTCTTTTGTGCTCTCTTACTACAGCGCGTTAAGTTTTCTCACCTATCCAATTCGTTTATAAAATGGACATGTTCATGCAAGCCGCCCTCGACGAGGCGCGGCAAGGCCGCCGCGAGGGCGGCATCCCCATTGGCTCGGTGCTGGTGCGCGGCCAGGAAATAGTGGGACGCGGCCACAACAAGCGCGTGCAGGAACTCGACCCCATCGCCCACGGCGAAATGGATGCCCTGCGCAACGCCGGCCGCCAGCGCACCTACCGCGACACCGTGCTCTACACCACGCTCATGCCCTGCTACATGTGCGCCGGCACCATCGTGCAGTTCAAAATTCCGAAAGTGGTGGTAGGCGAGGCCCAGACCTTCGGCGAGTCGCTCGATTTTCTAAAATCGCACGGCGTAGAGGTCGAAATCCTCAACTCGCCCGAGTGCGTGGAAATGATGCGCGAGTTTATCGAGGCCGAGCCCACCCTCTGGAACGAGGACATTATGGAGCTATAGGCTGACTAGCCTCCTACCACTTACTCAGTGAAACAAGAAAGTCATGCTGAGCCTGTCGAAGCATCTCTACCGCGCCGCTAGGGAGTCGTTCGGTAGAGATGCTTCGACAGGCTCAGCATGACGTTTCTTTTGGTCTCCAGCTAGCCCACTACTTGCGGCCCAGCCAGTTTTCCGGGTTGAGATTAGCCGAGTTGCGCCACACCTGAAATTGCACCTGGGCCGTGCCATCGGCGTCGGTGGCGGCCGTGCCGATGGCCTCGCGGGCGCTCACCTGCTCACCTTCGTGCACGTTCACCGAGCGCAGCTTGGCATACACCGTGAAGTACTCGCCGTGCTGAATCATGACGATGGTGTTCATGCCCGGCACCTGGGCCACCGTGAGCACACGGCCCCCAAACACGGCCCGCACGGCCTCGCCCTGGTTGGTCTGGATGTCCACGCCCCGGTTGTCCACCGTCACGTGGCGCAGCACGGGGTGCGGGTGGCGGCCAAAGTGCTGGGCCACGAAGCCGTGGCTCACCGGCCAGGGCAGCCGGCCCCGGTTGCCGGCAAAGCCGGAGGACACCAGCGCCGTTTCGGGCGTGAGGGCCACGCGGCTGGCCCGGCGGTCGGCGGTGGTTTCTTCGGGCGCGTCGCTCTCGGGGTTGGCGCTAGCATCGGCCGCCTCATCGGCGCGGGCCGCGTCCGAACTACTGGCCGCCTCCTCGTTGCGCGCGGCGCCGGCGGTGCGGCGGCGCCGGCTGGCCGTGGCGGCCGCAGCCGAGCGGGCGGCGCGGCGGCGGGCGGCCACGGCGGCTAGCCGGGCAGCGTGGGCGGCGCGGGCTATTTCCTCGCGCACGCGCTGGGCTATCAGCTCATCGAGCTGGGCCACGGCCTGCTGGCGCTGGGTTAGCTCCTGGCGTAGGCCCTGCTCCTGCTGGCTCAGCTGCTGCACCACTTCGTCCTGCTCGGTTTTGAGGCCGATGAGGTTGCGGTTTTCGACCAGCTGGGTGGTGAGCAGGCTTTTCTGGCGCTGGCGCTGCTGCGTGAGGCCGTCGAGCTCGTGGCTGAGCTGCTGCTGCGCCCCCACAATGCGCAGGGCCTGCTTCTGGCGCTCCTCGGTGTACTGGCGCACGTAGCGCAGGCGCACCACAAACTGGTTGAACGACTCGGAGGCAAACAAGAACATGAGCTGGTTGAAGCCGCTGCTCGTTTTGGAGGCCGCGTACATCAGGTGGCCATACTCTTCCTTGAGGCGGGCCAACTGCTCCTGGGTGCTCAGCACCTGCTTCACGGTCTGGTGCACGTTGGTTTCGATGCCTTGCAGCTGGGTCGAGATGTGCTGAATCTGGCCCTGCTTCACCGTCAGCTTCTCCTTGATGACGTTGAGCTGGCCCAGCGACGCCTGCTTTTTCTGGGTGGTCTGGGTCAGCACCTTGCCCGCTTCCTCAATGCGGCTAAGGTTGGCCTGGCGCTCGCGCTCCAGCTGCTCCTTGCTTTTGGCGCGGGGGCGGCGGGCCGTGCGCGCCGGGCGGGCGGCTTTGCTCGTCTTCTTCGATGGCTTAGCGGGGCGGTGGCGCTGGGCCACGGCCGGGCCAGCCAGCAGCAGGCACAGCAGCGCCAGGGCGACATGACTAGCGCCAGCGCGCAGCGTGGTAAAAGGCAAAGGAAAGGTCACGGCCAAAGCAAAAAGCGGCAAAGGCACGGCCGCCGCACAAAATAACGCACGAACGCCGTGCCCGCCACCCACCCCGGCCCACGGCGGCCCAGGCAGCGCCCTTACCCGCTGCGGCGCTCGCCTGCCTGGTCTTCAGCTTTATAAAGTATTCCAAAATTCTTTTTTCAAAGAACTCACAAAGTCCTTTTTACCGGGCTTCTCACTGGCTCCGCTGGCCTGCAAACGCGGTTTTTAGAAAGGAAGCGCCCGCAACGGCGCCGTTTCAAAAGTCCCATTCACACGGATTTCCTTTTGCGCCGGCGACGCAATTCTTTGACATTCGCCCTACTCAAATTCTGGCGCTACCCGCTTTGTCTAGCTATGTCTTGCAGAACAACCAGCTCTTCGACGTGCCCGGCCGCCGCCAAAGTCCCTACCAGACCCGCGCCCTGTTCGTGGCCGCCCCTAGCCGCGAGGTCGCCAGCAGCCGCACCGTCACGTTTATGCTGCCCCGCGCCCTCTTCGTCGAATACCTCCCCGCCAGCCCCGGCGCCAGCGCTATGCTAGTCGCTACGTACCGACCATCGGCCCGTTAGTCCTACTCTTTTGGCCCAGTGCTCGCGCTCGCCTACGTTTACCCGCCGCTCTATCCCCTGTCTTAGTATGAAAAACTACTTCCTGCTAGCCACCCTGCTGGGGCTGAGCCAGTGCCAGAAAAAAGACGCCCCCCCCGCCAAGCCCGAGGACCAGCTGCCCCCCGCTACCCAGACCGGGGCTGGCACTTTTGGCTGCCTGCTCAATGGCCAGCCCTGGACGCCTAAGGGATTCAACGGGTCTCCTAACATACTCGTCACCTATGACCCCACTTACAAAGGCGGCAGCTTATCCATCACAGCCTATCGCTATCCCACCGACGCGCAACAGGCTCAATATATCAAGTTTGGAGGTGACCAGCTAAACAAACCAGGCACTTACACACTCGCAACAACCAACAATCCAGCACCTTCTAGCACTAATGGTGTATTGTTCGCTGATGGCAACATCGCCAGTCCTTGTAATATGTATCAAGTTGGTATAGGAACAACACAAACTGCTGGACAATTCACCATTACGCGATTAGACCTAACTAATCGCATAGTTTCCGGAACTTTTAATTTCACTCTATCACAAGCAAGCTGTACTTCAATACAACTGGCGGAAGGCCGGTTTGACAGCCAGTTTTAATTTATTTTTCATTCCCTACTCAACTTATGAAAAAACTCTACCTTTACCTAGTGCTGACCCTACTGGGCCCGTTGCGATTACTAGCCCAAAGCCAGACCACTGACCCCACCCGCGCTACGCTCGATAATATTTTTGCTCAGCTCGACAAAAGTCAGGTGCCTACTGGTCTGCTGGCCGAAAGTGCTCTGCCGCTCGTGCCGCTTGATGTGTTCAATGGCACCCTTACTGACAGTAGCCGCACTACGCCCGATGGCTTTCGCTATGTATACGCTACTCTTTATTCGGCACTAGTGTCGGGTACGCAACCCTTGCTAAGCCTGGCAGACTACAATAACCGGATAAGCGCGGCGGAAGCTTCTTTCGGTTCCAGCACGATTCCAGTAATGGTGCAGCGCGTCAGCTACGCTACGGTGCGGCCCGATGCATTCAGTCAGAATTTATTGCGCTACAACAGCAATACGCAACAGGTAACCGACGTAGCGGGCCGCACGCAGAACCCTTACGTGGTACGCACGGCTTTCGCCGCAGCCCCTACCCGAACTTACGTAGCGGGAGCTACTGTGCAATTGGCGCTATCCTCAATGCCGGAAGCACACAACAGCATTCATACATTTTCTACATAAAATACTCAAGCTGCCTAAAGCTTGATGTTATCGCCTACATTTCCCCTTCATTTAACCCCCTCTTCCACATGCGCCTACCTTCTTCTGCGCTGCTGCTGCTGGCCGCCCTGCTGGGGCTGAGCCAGTGCCGGAAAAAGGACGCCCCCCCCGCCAAGCCCGAGGACCAGCTGCCCCCCGCTACCCAGACCGGCGCTGGCACTTTTGGCTGCCTGCTCAATGGCCAGCCCTGGACGCCTAAGGGATTCAACGGGTCTCCTAACATACTCGTCACTTATGACCCCACTTACAAAGGCGGCAACTTGGACCTGCGCACCTACCGATATCTTGGCAATACAGGTAAGTCTCAATATATACGTTTTGGAGGCGACCAAATTGACAAAATAGGCACCTATGTATTTACAATACCTACCAACCCGACTATACCCAATCCTTACACAGTTTACTACTCAGACGATAGTAAGAGCAGTCCTTGTAACAATTTCTTTCTTATTTCTGGCACTACTGCGACCGGCCAACTCGTCGTTACGCGCCTAGATAAACCGCAAGGCATCATCTCAGGCACATTCAGCTTTACGCTCGCTCAACCTGGCTGCGATACGATTAAAATCACCCAGGGACGCTTCGACAGCAAACTCTAATTTCTTCTTTCGTCTCCTTTTCCAAGCATAAAAAATCTATACCTATTCCTATTACTAGCGCTGTGGGCTCCGGCTCAATTGCTGGCTCAAGTGAACGACCCGACGCGCGCTACTCTCGACAATATTTTTGCGCCGCTCGACAAAAGTCAGGTACCCACCGGCTTTCTGGCTGAAGATGCCCTACCGCTCGTGCCGCTCGATGTGTTCAATGGCACCCTTACTGACAGTAGCCGCACTACGCCCGATGGCTTTCGCTATATATAAGCTACCCTTTACTCTGCGCGAGTATATGGTACGCAGCCTTTGCTTAGCGTACAAGACTATAATACCCGCACAGCCGCCGCAGTAGCGGCGGGGTCCGGCACCATTCCAATCATGGTAGCACGCGTAGACTACGCTACAGTGCGGCCCGATGCGTTTAGCCAAAATCTACTCGCTTATAGCAACGGGCAGGTACGCGATGTAGCTGGCCGCGCTCGCAGCCCCTACCTAATACGTACGGCTTTCGCCGCTGCTCCTACCAGCAGCTATTCTGCTACCGGCACTATCACCCTTACCCTAGCCTCCAGCCTGGAGGTGCAGAGCGGAGGCCCGGCCATCGCAGGGCGCTATTTGGATTTTGGCGACGGGCGCGGCTACCTAGCTGCTAGCCCCAATCAGGTTTTAGCGGCAACCTATACCACCACCGGACCCAAGCGCATCAAAGTGCGTTAGACCTACTCTGATACCAGCAGTTTGGAAAGTTGGTTTGATATTATGGTCACTAGTGTAACGGCTAACTCAGCTGTTACTAGCATTGCGGCCAGCGGCAATAGCACTAGCCGCATCAATGCTTTCGACGGAAATATAATACCAGTTGCGGGGGTACGGGCAGGCGGTACGGCTTATGTTTATCTAGGGGCTGGTCATACTGAAATTACGAAGCCATTCATCGTGGCAGAGGGTTTTGACCCAAGTACCGTAGCACCACTTATTCAGGATAACCTAACTATCTCTAGCTTCATAAGAGCTACGCAGACATCGGGTGGATTTAATTATTTCAACAGTCTCTACTACGCCGGTTACGACATCATCTATATTGACTACGACAGTGGCACGGACGACATTCTACTCAATGCCGCCCTGTTCGAGGAAGTACTAAACCGAGTAAATGCCAGCAAAGTCGGCAATGAGCAAAACGTCGTGCTGGGCATCTCGATGGGTGGCGTAGTAGCCCGCTACCAGCTAGCCGATATGGTGAAGAACAACCGCCCCACCCAAACCCGGCTGCTGATTCTGCAAGACAGCCCCCAGCGCGGGGCCAACGTGCCGCTGGGCATTCAGGCCTTACTGCGCCAGGCCAATATCAGTTTTGGCTCGTTCACCATCTTCGACATCAATAAGTACTTGCAGCAGGCTACCGCACTGCTCGATTCGCCGGCCAGCCAGCAACTGCTACTGTACCGGGCCACTGATGGTACCAATGGGTTTGCGGCCAACACGTTTATGGAAGGGGCTTACCGGCAAAAAATAACTTTCCCCACGGGACAAGCCCCGCCCTACCAAATCATTGCCGCTAGCCAAGGCTCGCAGTGTGGTACGCCACTTTTTGCGCCTTACACAGAGCTGCTGCGGCTGGACGGCAAGATTTTCATCTCCCCCTTTCCCTGGATTAAACGCACTGCCTACTACGCGCAAACAATCGCGAATGCCCTCCCGGCTAATGGCCAAAGCAACCGCGTAGCAACGCTTCAATTGTACACAATTGTGCGTCTTTTTGGCTTTATTAACACCAGAATCAACTTTGTTCGGCAGGACTACACCTGCCCTGGCGGGTTGCTGGCGGTAGATGGCGTGGCGGGAGGCACCAACTACATTGGGGGCTACATACCCGCCGGTGTGCTGCCCCCGCCGGCCAGCTACGGCTTCGGGTCTTTCTTTCAGCTAGCTTTTAGCTACACTTTCACCCGCGATTTCTGCTTTGTGCCTACGGCGAGCGCCCTTGACCTGGCCGATTTCAATCAGACGTCCTTTTCCGGCAAGTTCATAAACGGCATTGCCTCTACCAGTACTTCCCGTACCAATGGCTTCATCGCACAAGAATCCTTCACGAAAGGACCAGGCACCTATTACAATCAGTTTCACACTGTTTTCAGCGCCCGCAACAGCGAGTGGATGTTTAATAAGATGCAGGGAGTGTCAGAACCCAGCAGCTTCTGTTCTACAGAGTGTAACTCCCTATCAGAGCTAGCCATTACCGGCCCCACCTTCACCTGCGTGGGCCAGCCGGCCACCTACTCGGTAGCCGGGCTGCCGGCCGGCACCACCGTTAGCTGGGCCGTTAGCGGGGTGGGGCTGGCGCCCGCCGGCGCCACCACGGGGCCGAGCTTCACGGCCAGCACCACGGGCCGGGGGCAGGCCATCGTGCAGGCTACCCTCACTGACCCCTGCGGGCAGGCCACCACCCTGCTGCTCAACGTGGGCGCGGGCAACCCGCTCCTGATAGACGCCCAGAATGAGCAGTGCGGCTTTATGGCCACGGCCTACGCGCCCGGCTTCACCAGCCTGCAATGGCAAATCAACCTCGACGAGCCGGCTGCCGATTTTCAGCCCACCGTGTACGTGCCCTTCGCGCACGGCTACGCCTCGGCCACGCTTTCGGGCTACAACACCTGCACCGGCCAGTACGAGAGCGTGGCGGCCACCCGCCGCAGCCCCCCCGGCACCTACTGCCCCAGCGCCACCCCGGAGGCCACCCTCTACCCCAACCCGGCCAACCAGGAAACCAGCGTGACGATGAGCGACCCGGCGGCCCGGCAGCGCCAGCCGGCGCCGGGCACCAAGGCCGGCACGCTGGGCGTGCGCATCTACGATGCCCACGGGCAGCTGCGCCTCGAGCGGCAGGTGGTGGGCACCACCCTCGCCCACCTGCCCACGGCGGCGCTGCCGGCGGGCCTCTACGTGGTGCACGTGCTGCAAAACGGGGTACTGGTAGACCGCCAGCACTTGCAGGTGCAGCGCTAGCCGGTGCCCGCTCGATGGGGCAGATGATTAATAAGAAAATACTATGCTTTAATGCTTACCCACCTGGCTTTCTTAGCTAAGTTTGTGGGCTGCCGGGCCTGGCCCGGCAGGCAGTCCATTTTTTCAGTATTTTTCTCTTAGCCATGCCCAAAGGCAACAACTACCCCGCCCCCATCGGCCCGGCCGACCTGCAAACCGCCCACGAAGCCGCTGCGCAGCTCGACAAGGCCCTGGCCTTCGTACCCAACCTGGGGCCCGACGTGCTCACCTCGGCCACCATCAGCCCCGAGCGCCTGGGCCTGGCCGACAAGGCCGCCGCAGTGGCCGCCGCTGCCCCTGAGGTGATGCGCCGCGCCTTCGACCCCCAGCGCCTCACCACCAAGCTGGCCTACTACCGCCAGCTGGCCGCCCTGCGCACCACCCTGGCCAAGGCCGACCAGAAGCTGGCCAACGCCCTCAACGTGCTGGGCTCCGACATGCTCTTCGACGTCGGCAACATCCACGAGGACGTGGAAAAGGACAACGGCGAAACCGTGGACCTGGGCCCCCTGCGCGCCGAGCTGCACGCCTACTACACCCACCCCGGCGCCCGCAAGCCCGCCAAGGGCGCGGCCAACGGCTAGCCCCGCGCCCGCCACCGCCCATCCGGCCGTTGCGACGACTACGCAGGTCGTGGCAACGGCCGTTTTGCTGGCCGCAACGACCAGTTGGGTCGTTGGAAGGACGGTTTGGGTCGTTGCAACGACGGTTTAGGCCGTAGCAACGACCTGACTAGTCGTTGGAAGGACGGTTTTGGTCGTTGGAAGGACAGGTTGGGTCGTTGAGCCGCCTAGAGTCAGACCACACAAAAAGAACGTCATGCTGAGCTTGTCGAAGCATGACGTTCTTTTTGTGGTGGTAATAGCCGGCCAAGCTAGCCGGCAGGCCCGCTTTCCTGCCCGCTACTTCTTAATCTTCGTCTGCTTGGCGTAGCCCTTGGGCACGCTGAAGGGGAAATCAAGGTGGCCCGAGCCCACTTCCACCTTCTGGTAGTTGAGGGTGGCCGAGGTGCCTTCGGTGCCGCCCTGCTGGGCCACCACGTGGCTGGTGAAGGCAAACGGCAGGCTGGCCCCGGTGGGCTGCTGAAACTCGGAGTACGCCACGGTGAGGCTGCGCTGGGCGGCGCTCTCGCTCACCTTCAGCTGCTGCAAGCGGCCGGTGCTGGTGCTCACGAGCTGCTCCATAATGAGCGCGGCCACGGGATAGGTCACGGCCTGGTTGTCGCCCTCGGTTTTTACTACCGGCGCGGCGCCTTTGGGGGCCGCCTGATAGTCGCCGAGCAGGATGTCCTGCATCTGCTTGTAGCTCACGGGCACGTTCAGGAGCTGGCCGAGGTAGGCATAGTCGCCGGCGAAGTAGGTCTTTTGCAAGCGGTTGACTACCCGCACCGAATCGGGCGTGAGCAGGGCCCGCACGCCCTCGATGCCCAGCAGCGAGCCCGAAAGCCAGATGGCCGAGTCGCGCTTGATGCGCAGGTTGAAATTGGCCGACTGCTCGCTGTCCTTGGCCTTGAAGTGGACCTTGCCGCGGCCGTTGAGGTACTGGAAGCTGGTGTTGGTAGCCTTCACGCCGGCCGGCGTGGCCACTTTCACGGGCTCGGCGGTGGCGGCGCTGAGCGAGCCGGTTTTGGTGGTAGCGGCGCGGTGGCAGCCCGCCAGGGCCAGCCCGGCCAGGAGCAGTGCAGCTTTATTCATACAGTTTTTGGTCTTTGATTTTGCGGTCGAGCAGCGGCGAGGTGCCGGGGCCGGCCTTGCGGGCGCGCTGCCAGGCCGCCAGGGCCCCCGAGTGGTCGCCGAGCTGCCACAATACGTCGCCGTAGTGCTCAAGGATGCTGGCATCCTTGGTTGTTTTGAGTGCCTTCTCCAGATTTTGCTTGGCCCCGGCGTAGTCTTTCTGCTTGTAGAGCACCCAGGCGTAGGTATCGAGGTAGGTGTCGTTGTCGGGAAATTTGGCCACCGTGCGGCCCGCCATCTCCTTGGCGCGGTCCAGCTTTTCGCCCCGCAAACTCAGGAAATAGCTGTAGTTGTTGAGCACGCCGTAGTTGTCGGGGTCGGTGGCCAGCACGGACTCGTAGGCGGCGTCCGACTTGGCGTATTCCTTCAACTCCTGGTAGGCATCGCCGAGCTGGCTATCGAACTGGGTTTGCTGCTCGGGGCTACCGGCGGCTAGCCGGCGGCCGTGCTCCAGGGCCTGCACGGCGCGCTGAGGCTGCTTTTTGAGCAGGTGGCCCACGCCGTTGTAGAACCACAGCGGGGCCTGGTTCGGAAATAATTCCAGGGCCGCGTCGGTGTGCACGAGCAGCGAGTCGGTCTGGTTCAGCTCGGCATCGAGCAGCACCACCTGCTGCCAGAGCTGGTACTTCGACTTATCGTACTTGAGGGCTTGCAGGTAGGTGTTGCGGGCTTCCTTTTTGCGGCCGCTCTGCATCTGCACGTCGCCGGCCACGCCGTAGGCCTTGGCCTCGCGGGGGTGGTGGCGCACGGTGGCGGCGGCCAGGTCGAGGGCCAGCGGCGCTATTTTGGGGTCGGGCAGCTGCTTGACGTAGTTGATGAGGATGCGCACCTCCTGGTCCACGTCGAGCGCGGGGCTGGCGAAGGCCAGCCGCAGCTGCTTCTCCACCTCGGCCGGCTGGTTTTGCTGGCGGTACACGTCGGCCAGGATGAGGCGGGCCTGGGGGTTGTCGGGGTCGAGGCGCAGGGCCTGCTCGGCCACACGCAGGGCATCGGGCAGGCGGTTGTTGGCGGCGTACATCTCGGCCTGGGCCAGCACGAAGCGCGGCTCGGTGGGGTTGGCCGCAATGAGCGCCTCGCCCTCCTTGAGGGCCAGCGGCAGGTTGTTCTGGCGCAGGTATATCTGCTGCTTTTTGAAGGCAATCTCATCAATGCTGCCAAACTGGGCCTGGGCTTTTTCGAGGGTAGCCAGGGCCTCGGGCAGCTTGTTCTGGGCCAGGTAGAGGTCGGCGAGCTGAAAGAGGTAGCTGCCCGAGTTGGGCACCTCCTTCACGAGGCTGGCGTAGGTGGCGGTGGCGGCCTCGTACTGCTTCTGGCTGGCCTGGGCCTGGGCCAGCAACAGGTAGTAGTACGGGTTTTTGGCGTCGAGCTTCACGGCGGCCTCGGCGTAGCCGGTGGCGTCGCGCAGGTTGCCACTCAGCAGGTTAGCCTCGGCCAGCTTGTAGTTGACGGCCGCGTTGTCGGGCATCAGGGTGTAGGCTTTCAGCAGGCGCTCCAGGGCCTTGGGGTAGTCTTCGAGGATGACGTACTTGACGCCATCGGTGTAGAGGGCCTCGCTGAACTCGCGCTCCCGGGCCGAGAGCGGCGGATGGGCCGCCGCCTTCTTGGCTTCTATTTCGAGGCGCTGGGCTAGGGCCTTGCGCTCTTTGCGGCTGAGCTTGGCGGGCTGCACGGCCACCGAGTCGGCCGGGCCCACGGGGCTCGCTTTCTGGGCATGGCTAGCCCCGGCCCACATACTCAGCACTACCACACCAACCGCAAACGGACGCATACGCATAGGAAACAAACCGGCCTCTAGTCCGGCGAATGTACGGGGCTCAATGAAGAACGGCGCAGCCCCCACCGGGGGCCACGCCGCTCACTAACGCGCGAAGGGCGCAAAACATCACACTTGCAGGGCATTAAAATCGCCCACGCTCAGGTCGTTGGGGCGGCCGGTGAGGCTGGCGCTGTTGCCAATCATCGAGTTGGCCACGTTGGCGTGGCGCACGGTGGCCGCGCTCTGAATGATGGAGTTCGACACGCGCGAGTCCTCGATGCTGGCGCCGCCGCTCAAGGACACGTGCGGGCCCACTACCGAGTTGGTAACCACGGCGCCGTCGCCGATGTACACGGGCTCGATAATCACCGAGTTGGTGATTTTGGCCGAGTCCGACACCAGCTTTTCGCCGCGCTCCTTCAGGTATTCGAGGTAGCGCTGGTTGGTGAACACGGTGGCGTCTTTGTTGCCGCAGTCGAGCCACTCGGTTACCTGGCCGGGCACAAACACGGTGCCCTTGTTCTTCATGTTTTCGAGGGCGTTGGTGAGCTGGTACTCGCCTTTGTCCTTGATGTCGTTGTCGAGCAGGTATTGCAGCTCCTCGCGCAGGTACTCGCCGTCCTGGAAGTAGTAGATGCCGATGATGGCGAGGTCCGACACGAACTCCTGGGGCTTCTCCACGAACTCCGTAATCTGGCCCTGCTCGTTGAGCTTCACCACGCCGAAGGGCTTGGGGTCGGCCACTTTCTGCACCCAGATGGTGCCGGGCACCGAGCTATCGAGCGTAAAGTCAGCCTTGAACAGCGTGTCGGCGAAGGCCACCACGAGCGGGCCGCTCAGCGAGTCCTTGGCGCACAAAATAGCGTGGGCGGTGCCCAACGGCTCATCCTGGTAGCAGATGGTGCCCTTGGCCCCCACCGACTCGGCAATGGCAATCAGGCTTTTCTCTACGGTGGCGCCAAAGCGGCCGATGATGAAGGCCACTTCTTCCACGGGCTCGCCGCACACGCGGGCAATGTCTTCGACGAGGCGCTGCACAATGGGCTTGCCAGCAATGGGAATGAGGGGCTTGGGGACGGTGAGCGTGTGCGGACGCATCCGCTTGCCCATGCCGGCCATCGGGACGATAATTTTCATCGACGAAATTGGGTGGAAAGGTGTTTTCAGAACTAAATAAGTGTCCTACTGCTTTTGGCCCGAATCGGTTGGGCCGGCAGCGCCACAAAGATGCGCCCCAGCCCCGGCCTACCCTAGCCGGTGGCCATTTTTTTAGCCGCGTAGCAGCTCAGTAAGCGTGGCCGGGTCGGCGTTGCCACCCGTGAGCACCAGCACGGTATGCCGGCTAGCCGGCAGCGTATCGCGGTGGCGCAGCAAAGCGGCCAGCGGCAGGGCGGCGGTGGGCTCTACTACCAGGCGGGCCTCCAGCAGCAGGCGGCGGGCGGCGGCGCGCAGCTCGGCCTCGCTCACAGTCACGATGTCGTCGGCGTACTGCTGCATGTGGGCGAAGGTCAGCTCGCTCACGGCCAGGGTGCGCACGCCGTCGGCCAGGGTGCGGTTGGTGTCGGCGGCGAGCCACTCCACCACCCGCCCGGCCCGCCGCGAGGCCTGGGCATCGGCGGCCAGTTCGGGCTCTACGCCGATTACTTTTACGCTCGGCTTCAGCAGCTTAAGGGCCGCCGCCACGCCGCCCAGCAGGCCGCCGCCGCCCACGGGCGTGAGCACCAGCTCGACGCTGGGCAGGTCTTCGAAGATTTCGAGGCCCACGGTGCCCTGGCCGGCCAGCACGTAGGGGTCGTCGAAGGGCGGCACCAGCACCGGCGGCTCGGCGGCGCCGGCCAGCAGGCGGGCGGCCACCGCCTCGCGCTTTTCGTGGGCCGGGTCGTAGAGAATGACTTCGGCCCCGAGGGCGCGGGTGGCAGCCACCTTCACCTGCGGCGCATTGGTGGGCATGATGATGGTGGCCCGCAGGCCCAGTTGCCGGGCGGCGTAGGCCACGCCCTGGGCGTGGTTGCCACTGCTGTAGGCCAGCACGCCGCGCGCCCGCTCGGCCTCCGTAAGGGCCATGATACGGTTGCCGGCGCCCCTTATTTTAAACGAGCCGATGGCTTGCAGGCTTTCGGGTTTGAGGTACACGTGCTCGGCGCCGAGCTCGGGCAGGGCCAGCGGCAGCAGCGGGGTGCGGCGGGCTAGGCCTTGCAGGCGCTGCTGGGCCTGCCTGAGGTCGGCCAGGGTGGTGAGTTGCATAACGAAAGAACGGGGGCTTGGGGCCCACAAAGGTGGGGCCGCGCCCGCCAAGGCCCACGCGCCGGGCGCCGCCCCCGAATAACCGGCTGGCACGCTTCGGCGTTAGGGAGGCAGGCCCTTACTTTTGTAGTATGAACTTCTTCTCTGAAATCGAATCCAGCATTCAGGTGCTGTTTGCGGCTATCGACGCCGGCTTTGTACAAGACTCCAGCGTGGGCCAGCAGCAGGCTAGCCACTGGTTCCAGACCCTGAGCAGCAGCAACGACCCCGCCGTGCGCCTCGTGGCACAGGAACTGGACGTGCTCAATGGCCACATTCAGCGCGACGACGCGGCCGGCATGGGCGCTTCGTTCCAGAAGCTAGCCATCCTCACCTCGAAGGCGGCGCTGCCGCTGCACAGCTTCGGCGGCATCGGCGACAAAATCCGCGAGCTGAGCCAGAAGCTAAATGCCGCCGGCGGCAACTTGCAGATTATCGCCAAGCAGCGCGCCGCGGGCACCGCCCCGGCTGCGGTGCGCTAGTAGTAACTGAGTTATTAAAGAACGTCATGCTGAGCAAAGCGAAGCAGCTCGTTTGCGCCGTTGGTTTAGTAATCCAACGATGCGAACAAGATGCTTCGCTTTGCTCAGCATGACGTTCTTTTGGGTACTTACTTATTTTTAGCTGCTTACTTGCCCGTGCTGCCGTAGCCGCCCGCGCCGCGCGCAGTTTCGGGTAGGGTTTCGGCGGGCTGCCAGGTGATGGTTTCGTGGCGGGCCACTACCAGCTGGGCAATACGCTCGCCATCCTGCACCACAAATTCTTCGTTGGAGAGGTTGACTAGCAATACTTTGATTTCACCCCGGTAGTCGGCGTCAATGGTGCCGGGGCTGTTTACGATGCCGATGCCGTGCTTGTAGGCTAGCCCGCTGCGGGGGCGCACCTGAGCCTCGTAGCCCACGGGCAGCGCCAGGCTGAGGCCGGTGGGCACCAGCATTCTTTCCAGGGGCTTGAGGGTGAGCGGCCCGGCGGGCAGGTCGGCGCGCAGGTCGAGGCCGGCGGCGTGGGCAGTCTGGTACTCGGGCAGTGGGTGCCGCGACGAATTGATAACGGGAACGGTCAGCATAAGGGCCGCAAAGGTACTCGGCGGGGCCAGCGTCCGGAATGCGCGGGCGGTGCCGCACCTTTGCCGGGCTGCCCCGGTGGGCCAGCTTATCGCCCTTGCTTATGCTACCTCGTTTACGTCTGCTTTTTCTGAGTTTGCTGGCTACCAGCTCCGCGGCGGCCCAAACGGCCCCGCAGGTTATCAGGCCGCCGCTAACCAGCGTCACAGTGTATTTGAATGGCACGGCCCTGGAGCACCAGGCCTCACTGTCCCTGGCGGCGGGCCTCAACCGGCTCGTGCTAAGCGGTATTTCGTTTCGCATCGAAGAACAAAGCCTGGAGGTGCAGCTGGGTGACGGCGCCGAGCTGGTATCGGTAAGCGACAACGAAGACGCGGACGACCCGGCCCCGGTACCCCTCTACCATTCGGCAGTGGATAGTCTGGCCCGCATCGATGCCGAGTTGCGCACCCTGGATGGCGAGCTGCAAGGGCTACAACAGGAAAAGGCCTTTTTGCTGGCCAACCAGACGCTGCCCGCCGGTACCCAAGCCAACTGGAGTACCGAGGTGCAGAAGGGCGCCGCCCTCATGCGCACGCGCCTGCCCGCCATTCAGCTAGAAACCAACCGAATAAATAGCCGCCTCCAAATCCTGCAAAGCCAGGCGCAGCCGCTGCGCCCGCGCGCCGCGACCACGGGCAGCGGTGGGCGGCAGGTACTGCTAGTGCGGGCCGCCCGGGCCGGCACCGTGCCGCTGGTGGTGCGCTACTACGTGCGCAGCCGCGCCCCCTGGTATCCGGAGCTGGACATCCGGGCCGATGCGGCGGGGCGCGAGCTGCAATTCGTGGCGCACGGGCAGCTGCGCAACCAATCGGGGCTAGCTTGGCAGCAGGTGCGCCTCGTGCTGATGCGCCACAACCTGGGCGACAACGTATCACGCCCCAACCTGACGCCCTGGGCGCTGGACTTCACGGGCGGCGACCACATCGGGGAAGGCCGCATCGACGAGTTTGTGGTAAAGGGCACTGCCAAGGGCCGCCCGGTGGCCGTGGCGCAGGGCACCCGCTACGAGGTGCCCGAGCTGGTGACCCTGGCGGCGGGCAAGCGCCGCGACCTCACGCTGCCCAGCCTGCGGCTGGCCGCGCGGCCCGAGTACCTGGCCATTCCGCGCCTCTCCGAAAACGTGTTTCTGCAAGCCAAGGTGGCCGGCTGGGAGGGCCTGCAACTCCCCGAAGAGGCCCATGTATATCACCAAGGGGCCTACGTGGGCACCACCGAGCTCAACGACCGCGCCTACAACGACTCGTTGGAAGTGGCCCTCGGCCACGACGACCAGCTGGTGGTGGGCCGCGCCAAGCTGGAAGACTTCAGCAGCAACGCGGGCGGCGACAAGCGCCGCGTGCGCCTCACCTACGAGCTAAACGTGCGCAACCGCCACGCCGAGACCGTGCGCGTGCGCCTCCTCGACCAGGTGCCCATTTCGGAAGAAAAGGAAATCAGCGTGAAAGTGCTCGAAACCAGCGGCGCGCAGCTCGATGAGCGCACCGGAAAGCTCACCTGGGTGCTCCCGCTGGCCTCGGGGGCCAGCCAGCGCCTGCGCTTCAGCTTCCAGGTTGAGTATCCGAAGGACAAGCAAGTAGAGATTATCAACCACCAGGTCAAAATTTCTAACCCCAAGTTTCGCTAGGCTCTGCGTGCCCACACCGTGAGCGTGACGGGGTGCCCGCCGGCACTCGCGCCATGAGTTGACCGAAAATAAAAAAAGGCCCGGCTAGCCGCCGGGCCTTTTTGGTATGTGCTGTTTGAAAAAGCTACAGCGCAGCCATTTCCTCGCGCACGAAGTCGGCTAGCTGCCGCAGGTAGTCGGTGCTGAAATCGAAGCGGATGCCGGCGGCCTCGTACACCTCGCCGATGGGCACGGTGTAGCCCAGGGCCAGGGCCCGCTGGTAGCCAGCCAGGGCCGCGGCAGGGTCCTGCCGGAAATTGCGCCACACGGCAATGGCCCCGAGCTGCGCCATCGCGTACTCGATGTAGTAGAACGGCACTTCGTAGAGGTGCAGCTGCTTTTGCCACAGGTAGGGCCGGTACTGCTCCAGACCACTCCAACTCACGGTGCGCTGGTTGAAGTTCTGGAAAATCTCGGTCCAGCGCTGGTGGCGCTGGGCTTCGGTGTGCGTTGGGTTTTCGTATACCCAATGCTGAAACTTGTCGATGGTGGCCACCCAGGGAAAGGTTTCGAGCACGCTTTCGAGGTGGGTTTTCTTGGCGCGGCGCAGCTCGGCCGGGTCGTCAAAAAACACGTCCCAGTGGTCCATGCTCATCAGCTCCATGCTCATGCTGGCCAGCTCGGCCACCTCGGAGGGCGGGTGCTTGTCGGCCGAGAGCGGCAGGCGGCGCGTGAGAAACGAGTGCACGGCGTGGCCGCCCTCGTGCAGCATCGTCACCACATCGCGCAACGACGAGGTGGCATTCATAAAGATGAACGGCACGCCGGTTTCGTCAAGCGGGTAGTTGTAGCCGCCCGGCGCCTTGCCCTTGCGGCTTTCGAGGTCGAGGTGGCCCATCGTGCGCATCGTGCGCAGGCAGTCGCCAAGGAAAGAGTCGAGTTGCTGAAAAACCGTAATGGTTTTGTCCACAAGCTCGGCGCCCGTGGCAAACGGCCGCAGAGGCGGCCGGCCGCTGGGGTCCACGTCGAGGTCCCAGGGGCGCAGGGCAGGCAGCCGCAGGGCCTGGCGGCGGGCCTCGTCAATCTCGTTGATGAGCGGCACCACCGTGGCCCCAATAGCAGAGTGAAAGTCGAAGCAGTCCTCGGCCGTGTAGTCAAAGCGCCCGAGCGCGGCAAACATATAGTCGCGAAAATTCTGGAAGCCCGCGTTCAGCGCTACCTGGTGGCGCAGGCCCACCAACTCGGTAAAGAGCTGGTCGAGCGGCCGGCTGTCTTGCATGCGGCGGGCCTGAATGGCGCGCCACGCCTGCTCGCGCACGGGGCGGCTCAGGCTCTTGAGGCGGTCGGCGGCGCGGGGCAGGGTCTGCTCCTCGCCGTCGAGGGTCACCATCATGGCGCCCACGGTGGCGGCGTACTGCTGCTGCTGGGTCGAAATCTCGGTTTTGAGGGCAATATTCTCCTCCCGGTAAATTTCCGAGGCCCGGCGCACCGAGCGCAGAAACACGCCGTAGCGCGTTTGGTCGAGGCCCGGCAGGTGCGGGCTAGCCAGCAGCTTCTCGTTGAGGGCGTGGTCGTAGGGCGCGGTAAGGGGCTCTATCTCCTGCACAAAAAACTGGAAGGCCTCGGCGCGGTTTTCGTCCTGGGTGTCGCAGGTCATGCGGATGTAGCGCCAGGCCAGGTCCTCGCTCAGCACCGATTCCAGTTCGGAGCGGTCGAGCAGCCAGCGCTCCAAGGCGGCGGCATCGGCAAGTTCGCGGTGCTGAAGCTCCTGAAAAAATGGCTCCAGCGCCGCCCAGTCGGTTACGTGGAAATCTTCGGGCAGGTAGTGACGAGGCGAACGGGTAGTATCGGTAGCCAGCGAGGCCGCGGGCGGGGCAAACTCAGAAAATACCATAGCGTACAAGTTACGTAAATAATCGCCGGCCGCCCGAATAGTTTCTGCATTACGCCCACAAACGCCCGCTGGCTACTCCTTACCCGCTGCTTATCAGCCTATTTCAATTACCACATCGGCCGTGAGCGGATGAGCTACGCAGGTAAGAATGTACCCCTTGGCCAGCTCTGAGTCGGATAGCCCTTCGCGCTCGTCGAGGTGCACCTTGCCGCTGAGGCACTTGCCCCGGCACGCAGTACACACCCCGGCCTGGCACGAGTAAGGCAGGTCGATGTCAAGGTCGAGGGCAGCGTCGAGAATGGTTTTCTTGGCGGGCACGGCAAATACGTAGTCGCTGCCTTCGTACTGCACCGTCACGGTGCGGTCGGTTACGGGGCCATCGTTGGCGCCGGCCAGCGAGTCGCCGTGGGTGTCGCCGGCCTCGGCGGCATCGGCGGCAGCCAGGAAGCTTTCGCGACGCACGCGGCTGGCGGGCACGTTCAGCAGTTCTAGGGCGGCCTGGGCTTCAATCATCAGGCCCTCGGGGCCGCAGATGTAGTACTCGGCCTGCGGAGCCGGAAACTGGTGGCGCTGCTCCAGAATGCGCAGCAAGGTGGTGCGATTGAGGCGGCCGGTGTGCTGGTGCGGGCCGGCGGCGTGCAGCGGCTGGCTGTACACGTGCTCGACTTGCAGGCGGCCCCGGCTGCTGGCTTCGAGGCTGGCGAGCTGTTTCTTGAAGATAACCGTGTCCTCGTTGCGGTTGCCGTAGATGAGCAGCACGTGGCTCTGGGGCTCTTCGGCCACAATGGCCTTCAGCATACTCATGAGGGGCGTGATGCCCGAGCCGGCCCCGATGAGCACCAGCGAGCGCGCCGCCTTGGGGCTGGGCTGCACGGTAAAATTGCCCAGCGGCGGCAGCACCTCGTACTGCTGGCCTACTTTCACATTATCAAGCAGGTAGTTGCTGACCAGGCCGCCGGTCACGCGCTTCACGGTTACCGACAGGCGCGGGGCCTCGGCGGGGGTGCTGCTGAGCGAGTAGGCGCGGCGCTCGGGGCGGCCTCCGGCCGGGCCGCAGGGCACCAAAAGGGTCAAAAACTGGCCGGGCTTGCTGGGCACGGCCTGGCCATCGGGCCGCTGCAAATGGATGGTAACGGTATCGGGCGTTTCCTGGGTGAGGGCAACGACGGTGAGCGTCAGGTACGACGACATAGGGTAGAGGTGGATAGAAGGGTCAAATTTAGACCGCAGATTTAACCGATTTTAACGGATAGAACGGATTTTTGTGGTTCCTGGCCAATCGGCTGCTAGTGTGCAAGACCTTACGCACAACAGGCAGGAACCAAAAAAATCCGTTCTATCCGTTAAAATCGGTTAAATCTGCGGTCTATGACTGACCTATCCACCCTGCTAGCCCGCCACCGGGCCACGTTTGCGCCCGTGCTGCCCACCTGCCCGCTGGCCGGCCCCGGCGTGGCGGCCCTCGACTTCACGGCCGATAACCCGCTCCTCGCCCACCCCGAGCGCCTGCGCGACACCGCAGTTTTTGACGAAGTGGTGCGCGAAATGCTGGCTAGCCAGCACGCCACCGTGGGCATCGGCGGCTACCTCGAAAACCGCGTTATCTACCGCCGCAGCCCGCATTTCGACGCGGCTGCCGCGCCGCGCTCGCTGCACCTGGGCACCGATGTGTGGGTGCCGGCCGGCACGCTCGTGGCTGCGCCGCTGCCCGCCGTGGTGCACAGCCTGGCCGACAACAACAACTTCGGCGACTACGGCCCCACCGTCATTTTGCAGCACGAGTTGGAGGGAACCACGTTTTTCAGCCTCTACGGCCACCTCACCCGCGCCGACCTGCCGGTGCTGGCCGCGGGGCAGGCCGTGGCAGCCGGGCAGGTTTTTGCCCACGTGGGCCCGCACCCCGAAAATGGCGACTGGCCGCCGCACCTGCACTTTCAGCTCATCGCCGACATGCAGGGCCGGCGGGGCGACTTTCCCGGCGTAGCCGACCCCAGTGAGCGCGCCCACTGGGCCAGCCTCTGCCCCGACCCCATGCTGGTGCTAACTAACTAGCAGACAACAGCTCTAAGCTTACTCCCCGTGCGATTTGTCTTCCCTTTTATCCTCTGCCTAGCGGGTGCCGCCGCCTCCCCGGCGTGGAGCCAGCAGGCGCCCCCAGCCGCTCCTACGCCACTAGCAAGCGGCCAGTACGAATACGCGATGCTAGTGGGCTTCGATGGCGGCAATGCCGTGCTGGACTACGGCCAATCGCGGGAGACGCAAAAAACGCTGGAGAAGCGCCCGCTGGCCACCGCCACGGAGGAGGAAATGGAGGCACTCACCGTGCGCAAGCTCGAACGTGTGGTGCCGGCCCTCAACTACCTCAGCAGCCGGGGCTGGGAGTGCCTGGGCCTGAGTGGCCGGCAGCAAAGCAGCGGTAGCACCAGCGCTGGCACGTTCAGCATTTACAGCGCCACCGAGTACCTGCTGCGGCGCCGGCGGCCCTAGCCGGCTGGCTAGGTAACCCTAACGCGGGATGCTCGCGGCGCTCGCTTACCGAGCTGGAGCTTGGCGCTATTTCTCGCGTTCTATCGTATAGTTAATCAGCGTTTCGAGCGAGTGTCTGGCTTCTGATTCGGGAAATTCGCGCAGGATGGCCAGCGCCTCGTCGCGGTAGCGCTCCATCGTTTTGATAGCGTAGTCGAGGCCGCCCGACTGCTTCACGAAGTCGATGACCTGCTGCACGCGGTCGCGGTGGCCCGCGTTGTTTTTCACGTTGTAGATAACGCGGCGCTTGTCGAGCCAGCTAGCCTGCTGCAAGGCGTAGATGAGCGGCAGCGTCATCTTTTTTTCCTTGATGTCGATGCCCACCGGCTTGCCGATTTCGGCCGTGCCGTAGTCAAACAGGTCGTCCTTTATCTGGAAGGCCATGCCTACTTTCTCGCCAAACAGCCGCGCCTTCTCAATTGTGGCCAGGTCGGCGCCGGCCGCCGCCGCGCCCACGGCCGTGCACGAGGCAATGAGCGAGGCCGTTTTCTGGCGAATGATGTCGAAATACACGTCCTCCGTGATGTCGAGGCGGCGGGCCTTCTCAATTTGCAGCAGTTCACCCTCGCTCAGCTCTTTCACAGCGTTGCTCACGATTTTGAGCAGGGCAAAGTCGTCGTTTTCGAGCGATAGCAGCAGGCCCCGGCTCAGCAGGTAATCGCCCACCAGCACGGCTATCTTGTTCTTCCATAGCGCGTTGATGGAGAAGAAGCCCCGGCGGTAGTTGCTTTCATCTACCACGTCGTCGTGCACCAGCGTGGCCGTGTGCAGCAGCTCGATGAGCGCCGCACCCCGAAACACGGCCTCGGGCAGCGGGCCGCTAGGGTCGGCGGCGCTGGCGTGGGCCGTCAGAAACACGAACATGGGCCGCACCTGCTTGCCTTTGCGGCGCACGATGTAGCCCATAATCTTGTCGAGCAGCAGCACCTTGGTTTGCATCGACTGGCGAAATTTCACCTCAAACTCGGCCATCTCGGCTGCGATTGGAGCTTGTATTCGGTCGAGCGGGTTTGCCATGCGGGCGCAATATTACGGCCAGCAGCCCGGACTTGGTAACGCCCCCGCAAACCCGCGCCTGCGCACCGCCCGGCGGGCCCTACCTTCGCCGTATGCTCCGTACTGTTGAGTTTACCCTGACCGGCCCCGCGCACGGCCGCCCCTTTGCCGCCGATGCTACCTGGCAGCCCACCGGCCAGCCCCAGCCGGTGGTCGTGTTTGTGCACGGGTTCAAGGGGTTCAAGGACTGGGGGCACTTTGGGCTGCTGGCCCGTTTTTTTGCCGAGCAAGGGTTTGTGTTCGTCAAGCTCAACCTCTCGCACAATGGCGTGGTGGTGGGGGGCACCGGCGATTTGGAAGACCTCGAAGCCTTTGGCCACAATAATTTCAGCCTGGAGCTTGATGACCTGGGCCAGTTGCTTGATGCGTTGCACACGCCCGGTGCCACACCCCTGCCCGCCGCGGCCCTCGACCTGCGCCGCCTCTACCTGGTGGGCCACAGCCGAGGCGGCGCGCTAGTGCTGCTGAAGGCGGCCGAAGACCCGCGCGTGGCGGCCGTGGCCACCTGGGCCGCCGTGGCTGACCTGCACCCGCGCTGGCCCGCCGAGGTGCTAGCCCAGTGGCAGCGCACCGGGGTGCACTACGTGCCCAACGCCCGCACCGGCCAGCAATTGCCCATGTACTACCAGATTGCCGAAAATTTCTACCAGCACCGCGCCCGCCTCGACTTGCCGGCCCTGCTGCCGGGCCTGCGCCAGCCGCTGCTGCTTGTGCACGGCGACCAGGACGAGACGGTGCCGCTGGCGGCCGTGCACCAGCTCGGGGCGGGCCAGCCGGCCGCCGAGGTAGTGGTGGTGCCCGGCGCGGGGCACATGTTTGGCGGGGCGCACCCCTGGGCGGGGCCCGAGTTGCCGCCCCAGGCTGCGCTCATTGCCGCGCGCACGGCCGACTTTTTTGCCCGCCACTAGCATGGCTACCACCCTCGCCTACCTGCTGCTGGGCAGCAACCTCGGCGACCGGGCCGCCCGGCTGGCCCAGGCCCGCCACGACCTGGCCGCTACGGCCGGCCGCCTCGTGGCTGCCTCGGCCCTCTACGAAACGGCCGCCTGGGGCCTCGAAGACCAGCCGGCGTTTCTGAACCAAGTGCTGGCCGTCGAGACCGGGCTAGCCGCCCCGGCTCTGCTGGCTGCCTGCCTGGCCGCCGAGCAGGAGCAGGGCCGCGAGCGCCTCGTGCGCTGGGCTGCGCGCACGCTCGACGTTGACATTCTATTCTTTGGGCGAGAAATCATCGCCTCCCCTACCCTCACCGTGCCCCACCCGGCGCTACCGGGCCGGCGCTTTGCCCTGGTGCCGCTGGCCGAGGTAGCGCCGCAGCTGGTGCACCCGCAGCTACACCGCACCGTAGCCGAGTTGCTGGCTAGCTGCCCCGACCCGCTGACTGTGCAACGCTGGACCGCCTAGCGGTTTTGCAGCTCGAAGCGCTCGAATGTGGCCACGGCGGTGGGTTGGCCTTAGGGCACCACGCCCACGCGCCCCCCGGTCCCAGGGCGGCAGAAACTGGCCCTCGGCGGGCGCTGTGGCGGCTTATACATCGGTCCGACGGTGGCTGGTAAGTGGCGGCCGGGTGCTGCGCTAGTGGGCGCAGGTAGCTCAAGCTTGGTATTTTGTAGCCTTCTCCAAAACAAGCTAGCCGCCGGCCTGGACGGCCGGCGGCTAGCTTGTTGGTTTTGTGCGCGGGGCGCTAGCCTATGGTGGCAGTCGGGGCTATTTTTTTGACTAGACCCTGCAATACTTTGCCAGGGCCGCACTCCACAAAATGGGTGGCGCCGTCGTGGGTCATGGCCTGCACGGTCTGGGTCCAGCGCACGGGCGCCGTAAGCTGGGCCAGCAGGTTGGCCTTGATTTCGGCCGGGTCGCGGTGCGGGGCGGCGTCCACATTCTGGTACACCGGGCAGGTTGCCGGGTGAAACGTGGTGCGCTCGATGGCCTCGGCCAGGGCCGCTTGTGCCGACTGCATCAGCGGCGAGTGGAAGGCCCCGCCCACCGGCAGCGGCAGCGCCCGCTTGGCGCCGGCGGCTTTCAGCACCTCGCAGGCCTTGGTAACGCCCGCCACCGAGCCCGAAATAACGAGTTGGCCGGGGCAGTTGTAGTTGGCGGCCACTACCACGTCGCCGCCCTCGGCCACCTGTTGGCAGCCTTGCTCCACGGCCTCGTCGGCTAGCCCCAGGATGGCGGCCATCGTGCCGGGCTGCTCGTCGCAGGCGGCCTGCATGGCCTGGGCGCGGCGCGCCACCAGCGGCAGTGCATCGGCGAAGGTGAGCACGCCGGCCGCTACCAGGGCTGAAAACTCGCCCAGCGAGTGGCCCGCCACCATGCTGGGCACGAGGCCAGGCTGGGCCACAAACTGCGCTACGGAGTGCACAAACACGGCGGGCTGCGTCACGTCGGTGCGGCGCAGGTCCTCGTCGGTGCCCTCAAACATGAGCTTGGTGAGGTTGAAGCCCAGAATGTCGTTAGCCTGGGTGAGCAGGGCACGGGCCGCCTCGTTTTGCTCAAACAGCTCGCGGGCCATGCCCGGAAACTGCGAGCCCTGGCCCGGAAATAGAACGGCCACCGTAGTGGCTTCGGAAGGGTGGGAAGGTGTCAAAATCACTAAAAGTTAAGACGCGCTAAGTGCCCGCGCACCCGGCGGGCCCGGCAAAATAAAGCCAAAAAAGCCGCCCCAGTGGGGCGGCTTTTTCAGTGGTAGGCGTGGGCCGGGGCTAGCGCACCAGCTCAACCCAGCCTTTGTAGACGCGGGTAGTCTTGGCCGCATCGGCAAATTCGACCTCGGCCAGGTAGTAATAAATACCGCCCGAAGCCATGCCGCTGCTCGCGCTCTCGCCCGATACGCCGCCGCCCGTCCAGTTGATATAGGGGTCCTTGTCGCTTTCGTACACCTTGCGGCCCCAGCGGTTGAAAATCTGGATGTGGGTGCGCAGCAGCGGGCTGCTGGTCTTGGGCCGGAATACCTGGTTGGCGGCGGTGCTGCTGCCCGGGATAAAGATGTTGGGCAGGATAAAGAACACGCAGTCGGCCTGGCAAGCCGAGTTGCTGAGGTCGCTGCGCTGGCCCGAGGCGGCCACGGCCTGCACCTTGTAGCAGTACGTGGGCCGGGGCCGGTTGCGGTCGATGTAGGTGCGTTGGGTAGTCGAGTCAATCAGCACGTAGGGGCCACCCTCCACCTCACTGCGGAACACGCGGTAGTACACGGCGTTGGCCTCGCAGCCGGTGGGCGTGTTGCCCACCGTCCAGCGCAGGTTGTTCTGGTACGTTTGGTTGACGGGCAGGTAGTTAGGCAGGCTGGCCAGGCTGTCGCAGTTCGTGACTTGCAGCGTGAGCACCGGCGTGCAGGGCACCGCTTGCAGCGTAGCGCAGATTTGCTGGCTGTTGTTGAGCAGGTTGCTCAGGAAGCTGTAATTGGCATATTGGCCGGTGGTCTGCACGTAGTAGCAGTATTCCTGGCCGGGCGTCAGGTTGCGGTCCACGTAAGTGCCGCTGCTAGCCCCCGGCGTTACGGTAGCTACTTGGTTGAAGGTGCTGCTACCGGGGTCGCGGCGATAGATGCGGCTCGGCTGCTTGCTGTTATCCCAGGGCACGTTGTAGGCCCAGGTCACGGTCATCGTGCGGTTGATGCCGTCGGGGGCAAGGCTGGTGCGCACGCTGGTAGCGCTGGGTGAAGGCTCGCGCACCGGCGTGGTGCTGGTCGACACGGTGTTGAGAAACACCAGGCTGTACGTGTACTGATTAGCCACCGTGTTCAGGTCAGGTCCGCGGTCCACATAAGTTGTATCGGTAATGTTGGTGATGGTAGCCACCACCGTGGCTGGCCCCCCCCCGATGCTGCGGCTTAGCTCATAGACCGGCGACACAAACGTGCCTACGTCGGCCTTGGGCTGCGTCCACTTCACCGTTATCTGCCCGGTGGTAGTGCTCGTGGTGTTCACGTCCACGTTCGTCAGCATGGCCGAGCGGCCGTTGAAGGTCAGGCACGCTTCTTCCGAAGCAATGCTGGCCCCGCCCGAGGGCAACGGGAACGTGGCGTAGATACGGTAGCAATACGTTTTGCCGCGCACCAAGCCCGCGTTGTCCGAATATGATGTGGCCGTCACCGGCACCGAGCCCACCTGCGTGTAGCCTGCCGAGGCCGGAATGCCCGTATCGCACGGCCCCGGCTTAAAGCTGGACTGATTTTCCTTACGATAAATCAATATCTGGCTAGCATTCTGATACTTGTACAAGTTCCAGGTGAGCGTGCTAACCAGCCCACCAGGCGTGCCCGAGGGCGTAGCGCGCAAATTTTGGGGCGGCGGCCCCACCACCGTGATGCGTACCGGCTTGATATCGACCAGCACCGGCGTGGCCGGGTTGGGCGCCGTGTCCTCCGCTCGAAATACTACCACGTAGGGCTGGTCCGACACGTTGCTGCCGCCTGGGGCGGTGGTGCTGCCGGGCACGGCGCTGTTGCCGGGCGTCCACTGAAAGGTGCCCGTTACCGAAGTACCCACGTTGTTTTGCCGGAAGGTAGCGGGCGGCAAAATGCCGCTAAAGGCCGATAGCCGGACGTTGGTAGCTGGCGAGGTGGCACTCGCGCCGTCGCTCGCCGATACGGTGAGCGTTACAGGCGTGTCGGCCACTACGCACAGGTCGGGCGGTACTACCAGGGTCGGCGGCAGGTTGGTAGTGGCCGTCACAATAATCTGCATATCGCGGATAACCGAGCCGATAGTGCGGAAGCCGTTGGCCGTGCGCCGAATCTCATCCACCCGAAAGGCAATGTTATAAATACCCGCCCTGGCCGGCGCGTTCCAGGTTATCTGCCCGGTGTTCACATCCTGCACAATGATTGCCCGCTGGCTAGGGTCGCCGGCCGGCACGCCCGTGTACCGCACCTGCATGGGCGTGGTGCCCGGTGTGATGCTCGCATCCGTAGGCAGCACGTAGTTAATGCATTTGGTCGGCAACGGCAGGTTGTCCCCAGTACCAGGTGCTGGAATGCCCCCAACTACCTGTTGGCAATTAATGAGATGATAAGCTAGCGAATCACCATCAGCATCATAGCCGGCCGGGTTGTGCAGATACACCTGGCCCACGGCAGCCTTATCAATAGCGGGTGCCCGTAGCACCGGCGAGTGATTGCGCCCATAAGCGGGGTTAATAGTGATGACAGTGCTCACATAGAACGACTGCTGGTCAGAATTCGCCATATTCAGCACCTGCGGATTCCGGTTTTCTCCCACAAACCTTACCTCGTAGCTGCGTGCCGCCGGAAAGGTATGCTCGAAGTTATATGTCTGAATACTGGTTCCGCCTCCCGTCCCACCTACCGTTCCGCCTACCAAAACCTTGCTTACCACCGGGATAACATCCAGCCTAGTACCATCTCCAAAGAATATAGTAATATTATCCTGCTCTATCCCCCCAATATCCCGATACATTGTAAACTTAAAAAAGATACGGTTCGGGTTGCCGTTGATGGTGTCCACCTTGGCTTGGATGTCGCCCGCCCGAATGTGCGAGGCCTGCGCCCGGTGCGGAGCCAGCCAGCCTAGCCCCAGCAGCAGCGCCGCCAGTAGCCAGGCGCCCCGCCCCCCATTCTTCCCAAAAGATAAAAGAAATCGCATAATCTACCTGTATTGAAAAACAGCCTGCTACCGCCAAAATTGGCCCTTGCCCTTAGTTTGAACCCTCCCCCAACCTTACGCCCGGGCAGTTGGTTATCCTAATGTACGCAGCAAATCGGCTAACGGTATCCGGCGCAGTTTGATTCATACCGGCCTATCCCCTGGCTAGGTGCTGAGTTTAACGTTTCTAAATAACGTCTATGTTATGCGAGCACCTTGGGCTGAGCCCGCCCCCGGCCCTACCTTTGGGCAGTACAAAAGGTCATTTTTTCGGCTGAAATCTCTATGAACTGGTTTACAAAAACCTTTACCAGCAGCATCGGGCGTAAGATTATCATGTCCCTTACGGGTCTGTTTCTCTGCACGTTCCTGGTGGTGCACCTGATTGGCAACCTCCAGCTTTTCAAGCACGACGACGGGGTAGCGTTCAACGTCTACTCGCATTTCATGGGCACCAACCCAGTCATTCGCACCATTGAGTGGGGCCTGGTGCTGGGTTTTGGCTTCCACATCTACGAAGCCCTGATGCTGACCATGCGCAACAAGGCGGCCCGCTCGCACGGCTACGCCCAGTGGGAAGCCAAGCAAAACTCGGAGTGGACCTCGCGCAACATGGGCCTGCTGGGCTCGATTATCCTCGTGTTCCTGATTGTGCACCTGTACAATTTCTTCTGGCGCGCCCGCTTCGGCACCTTGGACCCGGACATAAACAAGAACGACGATTTGTACAAATTGGTAGTATCGTCGTTCCACCAGTGGTGGTACGTGCTGCTTTATGTGGCCGCCCAAGCCAGCCTCGGTTACCACCTCTGGCACGGCTTCCGCTCGGGCTTCCAGACCCTGGGCCTGAACCACCGCAAATACATGCCCATCATCAAGAACTTTGGGTATGCCTTTGCTGTCATTATCTCGGCAGGCTTTGCTTCAATGCCGCTCTACTTCTTCTTGTTTACCAACGAGAAAGGTGCGCTGCTCAGCAAAGCTCCCGCCGTGCTGCACCAGCTCACGCTGGCGTTCAACTAACTTCAGTTTCTTAGCTAGTTTATATGGTACTGAATTCAAAAGCGCCCGAAGGCCCGTTGGCCGAGAAGTGGGACAAGCATAAGTTCAACGTCAAGCTCGTAAACCCCGCTAACAAGCGGAAATACGACGTGATTGTGGTGGGCACGGGCCTGGCCGGCGCTGCTGCCGCCGCCTCGCTGGCCGAGCTAGGCTACAACGTAAAAGCGTTTACCTACCACGATTCGCCCCGCCGCGCGCACTCCATCGCCGCGCAGGGTGGCATCAACGCCGCCAAAAACTACCAGAACGACGGCGACTCGGTGTTCCGCCTGTTCTACGACACCATCAAGGGGGGTGACTACCGCGCCCGTGAAGCCAACGTGTACCGGCTAGCCCAGGTATCGGTAAACATCATCGACCAGTGCGTGGCCCAGGGTGTGCCTTTCGCCCGCGAATACGGCGGATTGCTGGCCAACCGCTCGTTTGGTGGTGCGCAGGTAAGCCGGACGTTCTACGCCCGCGGCCAGACCGGACAGCAGCTGCTGCTAGGTGCCTACTCGGCCTTGAGCCGCCAGATTGCCTACGGCAAGGTGAAGATGTACACCCGCTCGGAAATGCTTGACGTGGTGGTGATTGACGAAGAGGTGAACGGCAAGCTCGAAAAGCGGGCCCGCGGCATCGTAACGCGCAATCTCATCACCGGCGAGGTACAGACGCACGCGGCCCACGCCGTAGTGCTGGCCACCGGCGGCTACGGCAACGTGTTCTACCTGAGCACCAACGCCATGTACTGCAACGTGACCGCCCCCTGGCGGGCGCACAAAAAGGGTGCTTACTTCGCTAACCCTTGCTTTACCCAGATTCACCCCACCTGCATCCCGGTATCGGGCGACTACCAGTCGAAGCTGACGCTGATGTCGGAGTCGCTGCGCAACGACGGCCGCGTGTGGGTGCCCGCTACCAAGGAAATAGCCGAGCGACTGCGTAAAGGCGAAATCACAGCCACCGACATCAAAGAAGAGGACCGCGACTACTTCCTAGAGCGCAAGTATCCCGCCTTCGGTAACCTCGTGCCGCGCGACGTAGCCTCGCGCAATGCCAAGCAGATGTGCGACGAAGGCCGTGGCGTGGGCTCGACGGGCCTGGCCGTATACCTCGACTTTGCCGACGTTATCAAGCGCACCAGCGCCGAAGCGGTAAGCCAGAAGTACGGCAACCTTTTCGAGATGTACGAGAAGATTACCGACGAGAACCCGTACAAGCTGCCGATGCGCATTTATCCGGCAGTGCACTACACGATGGGCGGCCTGTGGGTTGACTACAACCTGCAAACCACCATTCCCGGCCTCTACGCCACGGGCGAGTGCAACTTCTCGGACCACGGCGCCAACCGCCTCGGGGCTTCAGCCCTCATGCAGGGGCTAGCCGACGGCTACTTCGTGATTCCGTACACCATCGGCGACCAGCTGGCTCAGACCAAGCCCACGCCGGTAACCACCGACCACCCGGCCTTTGCCGAGGCTAAGGCTGGCGTGCAGGCACGCACCGAGCAGCTGCTCAGCATCAATGGAAACAAGACGCCCGATGAGTTCCACAAGGCCCTAGGGCACATTATGTGGGAGTACTGCGGCATGGCTCGCAACGCCGAGGGCCTGAAGTATGCTAAGGCCGAGATTCAGAAAATCAAAAAGGAGTTCTGGACTAACGTGAAGGTGGTAGGCAGCGGCGAAGAAATGAACCAAGCGCTGGAGAAAGCCGGCCGCGTGGCCGACTTTATCGAACTCGGCGAGCTGATGGTAGACGACGCCCTTGACCGCAATGAAAGCTGCGGCGGCCACTTCCGCGAGGAGTACGCCACCGAGGACGGCGAGGCCATGCGCCGCGACGACGAGTATGCTTACGTAGCCGCTTGGGAATACATGGGCGAAAACCAGCCTGAGCGCCTCAATAAGGAAGAGCTGGTGTTCGAAAACGTGAAGCTGACCCAGCGCAGCTACAAGTAATTAATTAAAAATTATGAATTAAAAATTAAAAATCGAGTCTTAGGCAACTGAGTTTTTAGTAGCTATAATTCTCAATTTTTAATTTTTAATTTTTAATTCAAAACATATGGCCGGCTCTAACCCCAACGCTAAACCCATGAACCTGACGCTGAAAGTTTGGCGTCAGCCCAACCGCCAGACAGAAGGTAGCATCGTTGACTATCAGGTGAAAGACATTTCGCCCGATATGTCGTTTCTGGAAATGCTCGATGTGCTGAACGAGGACCTGTTGCACAAAGGCCAGGACCCGGTAGCCTTCGACCACGACTGCCGCGAAGGCATCTGCGGCTCGTGCGACTTGTTTATCAACGGTCGCTCGCACGGCCCCGAGAAGGGCACTACCACGTGCCAGTTGCACATGCGCAAGTTCTCGGACGGTGACACCATCACCATCGAGCCCTGGCGCGCCAACGCCTTCCCGGTCAACAAAGACCTGAGTGTGGACCGCTCGGCTTTCGACCGCATCATCCAGGCCGGCGGCTACGTGAGCGTGAATACCGGCGGCGCGCCCGACGGCAACGAGATTCCGATTCCGAAGGAGATTGCCGACCGCGCGTTTGAGGCCGCTACCTGCATCGGTTGCGGCGCCTGCGTGGCAGCTTGCAAAAACGCCTCGGCTATGCTCTTCGTCTCGGCCAAGGTATCGCAGCTAGCCCTGCTGCCCCAGGGCCAGGTCGAAGCCAAAACCCGCGTCGAGAATATGGTGGCCCAGATGGACATCGAAGGCTTCGGCGCCTGCTCGAACATCGGCTCGTGCGCGGCCGAGTGCCCGGTGGGCATCTCGCTCGAAAACATCGCCATCCTGAACCGCGAATTCCTGGTAGCCAAGGCTACTTCAAACCACTTGGCGTAGCAGAACACCAGCGCTTTAAAGGCTCTCTGGCTAAGCCAGAGAGCCTTTTTTATTTATGACGTGGCCATGGTTATAACCACGCCGCAAACAAAAAAGCCTCCACTACCTGGGTAGCGGAGGCTTTTAATAAATTTACCTAGCCAACTTATTGGCTCAGCTTCTTCTTCAGGTTCTCGTCGAGTGCCTCCAGAAACTCCTCGGTGTAGAGGTAGTCGCGGCCGTGCTCCACTTTATTGCCATGGATGCAGACAGCCAAGTCCTTGGTCATCTTGCCGCTTTCTACGGTTTCGATGCACACCTGCTCCAGGGCGTGGCAAAAGTCGATGAGTTCCTGGTTGCCGTCGAGCTTGCCGCGGAACTCCAGGCCGCGCGTCCAGGCGAAGATGCTGGCGATGGGATTGGTGCTGGTAGGCTTGCCCTTCTGGTGGTCGCGGTAGTGGCGCGTCACGGTGCCGTGGGCGGCTTCGGCCTCCATCACGGTGCCGTCGGGCGTTACGAGCGTTGAGGTCATGAGGCCCAGCGAGCCGAAGCCTTGAGCCACGGTGTCGCTCTGCACGTCGCCGTCGTAGTTTTTGCAAGCCCACACGAAGTTGCCGTTCCACTTGAGGGCTGAGGCCACCATGTCGTCGATGAGGCGGTGCTCGTAGGTGATGCCGGCGGCCTTGAACTTCTCGAGGTAGTCCTGCTCGTAAATCTCCTGGAAGATGTCCTTGAAGCGGCCATCGTACTTCTTCAGGATGGTGTTCTTGGTGCTCAGGTACAGCGGCCAGCCCTTCATCAGGGCCTGGTTGAAGCAGGCGTGGGCAAAGCCCCGGATGCTCTCGTCGGTGTTGTACATGGCCAGGGCTACGCCGTCGTTTTTGAAGTTGAACACCTCAAACGACTGCACCTCGCCGCCGTCTTCGGGCGTGAAGGTGATGGTGAGCTTGCCCTTGCCCTTGGTAACGAAGTCGGTGGCGCGGTACTGGTCGCCGAAGGCGTGGCGACCGATGCAGATGGGGGCCGTCCAGTTGGGCACCAGGCGGGGCACGTTGCTCATCACAATGGGCTCGCGGAATACCGTGCCGTCGAGGATGTTGCGGATGGTGCCGTTGGGCGACTTCCACATCTGCTTCAGGCCGAATTCGGCCACGCGCTCCTCATCGGGGGTGATGGTGGCGCACTTGATGCCCACGCCGTACTGCTTGATGGCGTTGGCCGAGTCGATGGTAACCTGGTCGTTGGTCTGGTCGCGGTACTCGATGCCGAGGTCGTAGTACTTGATGTCGAGGTCGAGGTAGGGCAGGATGAGCTTGTCCTTGATAAACTTCCAGATGATGCGCGTCATCTCGTCGCCATCGAGCTCTACTACGGGGTTTTCTACTTTAATCTTAGCCATGTCGAAGGTGGGCTTATGTGAGATAAGGGCCTCGCGGGCACGGGGGCCGGCGAGGGTAACGAAGGGGTCCCGACTAACAGCCCACGGCGGGGCTTGTTGCTAGGGGGGCCAATATTAAGCACGATTTGAGGCTTAGCCGCCACCAAAAAGCATCGCAAACGTTTGCACTCGTCTAACCGGCTTAATTATGTACCTTGGGCGGCCTCCCCAGCTCCCGCTCGGCGGCCCAATCCTATTTAAGAAGCCTCCGCCCCTTAGCCACCACCTTACTACTACAGAGGCCCTGGCTACCGCTTGACGGCCCAGGGCTTTTTTCTTATCCCCGCGCGGCACCTATTCGCGCATCCAATTCTTGCCAGCCGGGGCAGTGCCGGGCCACTTCCAGCCAGAACGCCTTACCGTGGCTTTTCACCTTGGTGTGGCATAGCTCGTGGATGATGACGTAGTCGATGAGCGAGAAGGGCAGCTTTACTAGGCCGGCGTTGAGCAGAATCAGGTCGGCGCTGGTGCAACTGCCCCAGCGCTTGGCCATCTGGCGAAATTTGAGGCCGGTGTAGGCGAGGCCGGTGCGGGCGGCCAACTGCTGCACGCGGGGCGTGATTTTCTGGCGGGCTTTGGCGCGGTAGAAGGCTTCGAGCGCCTGCGTGATGGCGGCCTGCACGTCGCCCACGGGGTTTACCTGGATGCGGAAGCTGGAATGGTTGAAGCTGATTTTCGCCTTGGGCAGGCCGGGCACGAATACTACTTCGGTGTAGTAATAGCGGCCGAGGTAGGCAATGCGCGAGCCGGTGACGAAGTCGCCGGGCTGGGCGGCGGGGCGCACCAGCTCCAGCTTGTCGAGTATCCAGCGGGCTTTTTTCAGGATGAGCTGGTCGGCCTGAGCAGGGGGTAGCGGCGGGCCTTTCAGCACCACGCCTTCACGCTGGGCCACGCTGAGGTAGTGCGCCCGTAGGTCGGGGCGGGGCTGCACGGTGTAGGTAATGGTGTGCGGGCCGTATTGGACGTGGTATTGGCTCATTTACGCTTCGCCTTGCGGGCGGCGGGCGGGTAGTTGAACAAATGGCCGCAAGCCGAACACCGCCGCAACGTTTTATCCAGCAGCCGCAGCATCTTGTCGGGCGGCAGCGCAGCTTCCCCGCATTTGGGGCAGGTAGCTTCCGCAGAAGCTGGGGTAGCAGAAGTAGTCATGTTAAGAGTTTTTCTGGATGAGGGCTACCAGCGCCCGGGCCTGCTGGCGGGCTTCGGCGCTGGGTAGCTGAGCTTTTAATAGGGTATGGATTTTATTTTCCATCTCCTTTTTCACCTCGCCCTTGTGCGCCCACCCCACGATGTCCAGCTCGCCGACGATGGCAGCAAACAGCTGGCGGGTGGCCTCAGCGGCGTGGTCGAACAACGGCTTGAGGACGTTGAACACGGCATTTTCGCGCTCGGTGTGAAAGCCCTGGGCCTGGCTTTCGGTTTGCTCGTTCTGCACTTCTTCGAGCAGAGCCGTGAAGCCGAGCAGCAGCTGGGCCTGGGTGAGGCGGCCAGCTTCGTGCGCCTCAATCAGTTCTTCGAGGCGCTGGGCCAGGGGCTGGTAGTAGCCGGGGTTGCGGGCGGTGCCCAGCTTGATTTGGTAGGTGAGCTGGTTGCGCATCTTCAGCTCGCGGGTGGCGGGGGCGGCCTCCAGTATCTCGGCCCGAAATTTCTCGCGGTCGATAATGGATACCGGCTCAGCCAGCAGGTTATCGACGCCCCGGGCCAGCAGGTGGTCGTTGATGAGCTGCTCCAAGCGCCGGCTTTCGTCGGGGCTGACTTTGAAGGGGTCGCCGTCGGGGAAGAAGTTGCGGGCGGTGCGCCGGATTTCGTTGAACAGCAGGAAATCGGGCTGGTATTTCAGGGCGGCCTGGTTGGGCAGCACGAGGTTGACCGACTTGTTGAACGACTTGAGCAGCTCCTTGAACTCGTCGCGGCGGTGCGGCGGCTCCAAAAACAGGATGAACTCGTTGATGAAAGTAGCTCGCTGGTAGTGGCGGTCGGCTTTGAGCGGCTTGGCAAAGTTGAGCAGCTTGCCGTGGTTTAGCTCCAGCTTGGGGATTTCCTCGTCGAGGTTGCGCAGGATGTCGCCGGGCTTCACGTCGCCCGAAAAGATTTCCAGCGCTTGCAGCAGGTACTCGGTGATGCCACTATAATCGAGGATGTAGCCAGCGGCCTTGCTGCCGTAGGTGCGGTTGACGCGGGCAATGGCTTGCAGCAGGCTGTGCTCTTTGAGGGGCTTGTCGAGGTAAAGGCAGGCGGCGATGGGCGCGTCGTAGCCGGTGAGCAGCATATCACTCACCAGCAGGATGGCCGTGTTGTCGTGCTGCTTGCGGCCAGCCTTGTCGCGGGTGGCCTCGTCGCCGAAGGGCAGCTTGAAGTCCTCGGTCACGGCCTTCACGTCGTCGGGGGCGGTGAACAGCGCCTGCGGTGGCTCGTGCGGGTGGGCGCGGTTCCAGGCCAGGCGCTCGGCCTGCTCGGCGGCCAGCGCGTCGCTTTTCACCGCGCCCAGGCTCACCACCACGCGGGTGCTGAAGTCGTGGAAGCCCTCGGCCCGCAGCTGCTCGATGGCTTCCTGGTACCGTAGCGCCGCCCGGCGGCCGGGGCAGACCAGGATGGCTTTGAAGCCGTCGGGCCGGATTTTGGCGGCGTAGTGCGCCAGCAGGTGCCGGCTGATATCACGGATGCGGCCCTCCGAGAGCTGGTACTTGCGCAGGGCGGCGTCCTTGAGCTTGTTCTTTTTTTCCTCGGGCTCGTGGCCGTAGGTGGCCTCAAACTCGGCGTCCAGCTCGGCTTTCTTCACGTCGAGGCGGGCAATGCCGGCGTCGTAGAGCAGCGGCACGGTGGCCCCGTCGGCCACCGACTCCACCAGGGTATAGGTATCGAGGTAGTCCTGGCCGTAGAACTCGGCCAGCGTGGACTTGTCTTCGCGCGAGATGGGCGTGCCGGTAAAGGCCACGAACTTGGCATTGGGCAGCACCGAGCGCATAAACGCGGCCAGAAACCCGTAGTGGCTGCGGTGGGCCTCGTCCACGAGCACGTACAGGTTAGCCTTGGTGGAGAGCACTTCCAGCGGGGTTTCCTGGCGGCTTTCCTCTTCCCAGCGGCCATTCTCAAACCGCTTTTTCACCTGCACCAGCAGGTTGTCCATGATGTAGCGGTCGGTGCGGGTGAGGCCGTCGGCGTCGGGCGCGTCGAGTTGGCCGGGGGCGTCCGGGTCGGGCTGCTGAAATTTCTGGAGCGTGGTGGTGATGAGGCCACCGTAGTCGTTGCGCAGCAGCTGGTCGAGGTGGCGCACGGAGGTGGCCTGCTGCACGCCCTGGAAGCCGACGGCCCGGAAAGTGGTCGTAATCTGCCGGTCGAGGTCGGTGCGGTCGGTGAGCACGATGACCGTGGGGTTTTTAAAATTTTCTTGGTCGGCCCGCAGCTTGCGGATGAGGTAGGCCATCGTGAGGCTTTTGCCGCTGCCCTGGGTGTGCCACACCACGCCGCCCTGGTCGTGGGTGCGCAGGTGGGTTAGCACCCGGTTGGTGGCCCGCAGCTGCTGGTAGCGCGGCAGCTTCTTCACCACGCGGCCCTCGCTGCGCTCAAACAGCACGAAGTGGCGCAGCACGTCGAGCAGCCGCGCCGGGGCCAGCAGGTGGTAGAGCAGCCGGTCCTGGGCGGTGGGCTCGCGGCCGGGCAGCAGCGCCCGCAGCTCGGGGCAGGCGCTGCGGTCGTGGTAGCTGGCGTACTGACGCTGCGGCGTGCCGATGGCCCCGTACTTGGCATCGATGCCCCACAGCCCGGCGCACAGTACGTTGTAGGCAAACAGCCGCTCGTGGTAGTGCTGGTAGTGCGCCAGGTCGGTGTAGGCGCTGTCCCAGGCCCCGGTGGCGCTGCTGGCCTTGCATTCGAGCACGGCCAGCGGCAGGCCGTTGACGTACAGCACCAGGTCGGGGATGATTTCGAGCAGCGGCCCGCGCAGGCGCAGCTGGTTGGTCACGAGCCAGTCGTTGTTGGCCGGGTCGGCAAAGTCGAAGTAGCGCAGGGGCAGAAACTCGGGCTGGCCGTTTACTTCCTGCTTGAGGTTGGGCGTGTCGCCGCGTAGCAGCTTCCAGATGGTTTCGTTGGCTTCGAGCAGGGCACCGCTGCCCGCGCCGGGGGCGGCCAGCAGGTCGTAGGCCCGCGCCTGGTTGGCGGCGTCGAGGTCGGGGTTGAGGCGGGCAATGGCGGCTTGCAGCCGGCCGGGCAGCAGCACGTCGTGCGCCCCGGCGGGCCGCTCGGCGGCCAGCGCCGGGCCGGGCAGGTACTGGTAGCCCAGCTGCTGCAACAGGTGCAGCGCGGGCTGCTCGGCGGTCAGGAACTCGGGGCCGTGGCTCATACCAGTACGGCAGTTTCGAGGGCCGGCACCCGCACCCGCCGCTGCCCGGTGAGCAGCTGCTGCATCAGCCCGCGCTTGAGGGTCTGGTACTGCACCTTCTTGTCCTGCAACACGCCGATTTTCTCGTCCACGGTGGTGAGGATTTCGGCTATCTGGCGCTGGTCGGGAAGGGGGGGAAGAGGAAGCGACATTTTCTCCAATGTCTTTGAGCCTACATTTTGTTGGCCACCTCCCGCCTTGCTATTGTTGAAGTAGCTTTTTCCCATCTCTGAGTTAATGTAGTAGCAGAGATATTCGCTCAACACCATCTTGGGATTTGGTCTAATAATCAACGTTGTAAAAGACTGACTATTTTCTAATTCTTTCGGAACAACTGCGCTGATGCCTGGATAACCTGTTCTGACAGTCAGAATATCCCCAGCTTTAAGGCGCTTGTTTTTATGCTGAAGCTCGTAATCTTCTGTTACATAAAGCACGTCTTTTAAATCGAGCCAACCCTCTTTAATATTCTGATTGCGTAGCAGCAGAATTCCCTTGTTGGTGTAAGCGTGCGTAGCGGATGAAGCAATTCCCACCATACACTTGGCGCAATCTTCTAACACGTTAAACTCCCAACTCGCCGGAATCTCGCCCAGCGGCGAATCCTTGAACTGCGTGTGGCCGATGCCTTTCGCCAGCAGGCGCTGCATCAGGCCCTTCTTCAGTTCCTGCGTTTGCGCAAGCTGCTCGTCCATCACGGCCATCTTCTCATCCAGCGTGGACAGGATTTCGGCTATTTTCCGCTGCTCGGGAAGCGGGGGAGCTACTATGTCAATGTTCTCAAAAGCTCTTTTGGAAATTTCCAAAAAGGTGCTCCCGCTTGATAGACGCCGAATTAAATCCTTGCTATTATTTATCAGATGGTAGAGAAAACCAACGTCCCATTTTTTGTTGGGCACAATGCTTTTGAAACCTTGATTAGTAGTTATTGGAATCAAGTTTATGGCACAATCGCCTAGCGTAGCCCGTGTGCAAATGACTAGCGAACCCACAGGCAGCAGGGCGGCCGACGATTTTTTAAGCCCAATTTCACTAATTCGCTTTTGGGTGTTGCTGATGTAAGGCTTTCCCTTCAAAGCCGTAATATCAGTGGGCGTACACCAAGCAATTTCACCGTCCCAATACTCAGCGACTTTTGTGTCAGGTGTTGCACCACTAACAATGTTGCCGGTTTCCTTCAACTTCACTACCTCCCACTCCACCGGAATCTCACCGATTTCCGTTTGCTTCATTCCGTTTTTCATAGCCCGATTTCTGCCAGCAGGTTTTCCAGTTTCTCGTCAATCTCGGCTTCTTTAGCTTCCAGCCCGCGCAGGGCGACGTGGACGGCCGCCAGGTCGATGGCGGCGGCGGCCTCGCTGCGGTCGATGTAGCGCGAGATGTTCAGGTTGTAGTCATTGGCCTTGATTTCGGCCAGCGGCACCACGCGCAGGTACTTGTCCACGTCCTGCCCGGCGGCGTAGGCCCCCAGGATGTGCGCGACGTGGGCGGGCTCCAGCTCGTTTTGGTTTTTGCCGGCCTTGTAGTCCTGGCTGGCATCGAGCACCAGCACATTGCCGCGCCGGGCAGTGGGCTTGGTTTTGGCCAGTACCCAGATGGCCGCCGGAATGCCCGTGTTGTAAAACAGCGCCGAGGGCAGCCCCACGATGCCTTCCACCAGGTCGGCTTCGAGCAGCTTCTGCCGGATGCTGCCCTCGGCCCCGCCCCGAAACAGCGTGCCGTGGGGCAGCACCACCCCCAGGCGGCCGCTTTGCTTGAGCACGGCCAGCATGTGCTGCAAAAACGCCAGGTCGGCGTAGCTGCGCGGGGGAGTGCCGAAGTGGAAGCGCCCAAAGGTGTCGCTCACGGCGCTGGCGTAGTTGGGGGTCACTTCCTTTTCCTTGCCCTTCTTGTCGAGGGTTTTGGTGGTGGCCGTTTCGGCGGGCGTCCACCAGCGGTCCTGCGAAAACGGCGGGTTGGCCAGCACCCTATCGAAGAGCATCAGCTCGTCCTTGCCGGCCGTGTGGCGCGGGTCGGTGAGGGTGTCGCCCTTGCGCAGGTCGGCACTGCCGAAATTGTGCAGGAACATGTTGAGCTTAGCGATGGCCCAGGTACCCAGGTTCTTTTCCTGCCCGAATAGCGACACGTTCACGTTGGCCCCGCGCCGGCCCTCGGGCAGCCCCGCCACGTAGCGGGCCGCCTCAATCAGCATTCCGCCCGAGCCGCAGGTGGGGTCGTACACCAGGTTTTTCACCTCGGGCTGCACCAGGCCCACCACCAGCTGCACCACCCCGCGCGGGGTGTAAAACTCGCCGCCCTTCTTGCCCGCGTCGTCGGCAAACTGCTTGATGAGGTACTCGTAGGCGTCGCCCAGCAGGTCGGGCGTGTAGAGGTCGGCGTTGCGCAGCGAGTACTTGTTAAAGTGGCGCAGCAGCCGTTGCAGGGTGTCGTCGGTGAGCTTTTCCTTGTCGCCGAATTTGGTGGCCGTCATCACGCCTTCCAGGTGCTGGTCGGGGTTTTCGCGCTCGATGGCGGCAAACGCCTTATCCAGCGCCACGCCGATGTTCTCGGTCACTTGCTTCACGGCCTCCCAGCGCGCCTCGGGCGGCACCCGGAAGTAGGTGGCTTCCTCGGCCTCGGCCCGCGAGCAGTCGTCCTGCCGCATCAGAGTTTCTACTTCCTCCTCAAATACGTCGTTGGCGCGCTTGAGAAACAGCAGCCCGAAGATGTAATTCTTGAAGTCGGAGCTGTCAATGGAGCCCCGCAGGATATTGGCCGAATCCCAAAGCCAGGATTCGAGGGTGGGCAGGTCGAGTTTAGGCATGGAAGCAGGGAGCGCGGCCGGCGACGGCACAGCGGGCCGGGCGGCAAACAAGTCAAGTTGAGGCATTAAAGCAATTCAGCCGGGTTTGCGCACAGCAAGCCCGCTACCAAATATAATCTGCGGCTGCCACCTCCCCTACCCTAGCGCCCCCGGCCGCGCCGCGCCGGCCGCCCCGCCCTACCCCGCCGCCCGCGCCGTGGGCTGCACAAACACGTGCCGCACATCGGGGTGCGCCGCCTGGATGGCCGCCCGCAGCCGCTCGATGGCCTGCGTGACCTGGGCCGCCGGCAGCTCGGGCGCAAACTCGACGAGCAGCACCACCAGGATTTCCTGCGGGCTGAGGTAGGACGAGAGCGGAGCCGCCACGTGCGTGATGGCTGGCTCGGCGCAGGCCAGGGCCGTTAGTTGTTCGAGCAGGGCTGGCTCGGCGGGCTCGCCGAGCAGCAGGCTCTTGGTTTCGCGTAGCAGCAGGCCGGCCACTACCAGTAGCAGCAGGCCAATGAGCAGCGAGGCCACCCCATCGAGCATGGGCATATCGAGCCAATGACTGAGAAAAACGCCCAGAAAGGCGATGAGTAGCCCCAGCAAGTCGGAAGCGTCCTCGAAGAGCACCACGAAAACCGACGGGTCTTTGCTGGCCCGGAAAGCCGCCCAAAATGGCTGCTTGCCTCGCTGGGCGTTGAAGGTGCGCCGCGCCACCAGGAACGAGCTGCCATCTAAGACAAAGGCGATGGCCAGCACCACGTAGTTCCAGGTAGGGTCGCCTAGCGGCTCGGGGTGGCGCAGATGCTCGTAGCCCTCGTACAGCGACAGCCCGCCGCCAATGGCGAAGATGAACACCGCCACCATGAAGGCCCAGAAATACAGCTCGCGCCCGTGGCCGAAGGGCCGCCGCGGGCTAGCCGGCTCCCGGCTGGCCCGCAGCCCAAGCAGGAGCAGCCACTCGTTGGCCGTATCTACGAGCGAGTGGATGCCCTCGGAAAGCATGGCCGACGAGCCCGTGAAGTACGAGGCCACGAATTTGATAACGGCGATGCCCAGGTTGGCCGCCAGGGCGGCCACAATGGCGGTTTTGGATTCAGGCTGGTCAGTTTCGGGCACGGGAAGGCAACGGTTGTAAAAGAGGCAAAAAGGCTGAAGCTGAGTAGCGGGCTTATCAATTACGCATGCCTTTACTACGCAAACCCAGCCGATACCCGCCGTTGCAGAGGTAGCTAATTATAAAAAAGGGCCTTGGCTATCGCCAAGGCCCTTTTTTAGGAGGCAGAAAGTGGCTATGCCTTGGCCGGCAGCTCGGCCGACGGGATTGTGAATTCAATTTTCACCTCGCCAAAGCCCACGCCCACTACCACGGCTGGGGCAGCCAGGGTAGTTTCGGTGGCGGGGTACTCCCCTAGCGGCAGCGGCTGGGCATCGGCGGTGGCGTTGGCCGGGGCGGCGGGCAGGCCGTGGAGCACCACGCGGTAGGTGGCGTAGGGGGGCTGGTACTCGCCCTCGCTAGCCTGGGTCAGGGTGAGCGAGGTGGCGTCGCCGGTCACGGTGAAGCGGCGGGTGGTTTGCTGGCCAGTTTCCTGGTAGGCGTAGCCCTCGCCGCCGTCGTCGTAGAGCACGCTAGTGGCGGTGCCGTTTTTGTAGTAGACGTGCAGGGTGAGCTGCTCCACCGCTTTTTCGCCCACGTACTGCATCACGGGCTGCATGGGCACCACGGCCCCGGCTCGAATGAAAAGCGGAATACGGGTGAGGTCGGCGCTGGCCCACACTTCCTGGCCACCGGCTTTCGGCTCATCATTCCAATAGTAGTACCACTCGCCCTTGGGCAGGTACATCCAGCGGCCATCTGCCCCAGCCTGCGTGATGGGGCACACAAGCAGGTTGTCACCGAGCGCAAACTCGGCCATACGCAGGTAGGTTTCGGGGTCGTTCTGGTCGAGGAAAGTGAGCGGGCGCAGCATGGGCGTGCCCTGGGTGGTGTACTGCCAAAAGGCCGTGTACACGTAGGGCAGCAGCATGTAGCGCAGCTCGATGAAGTGCCGCGCCAGGCTCGTGTAGGGCTCGCCGAAGCTCCAGGGCTCCTGGTCGCCGTGGTCGCCCGAGCTGTGGGTGCGGAAGAACGGGTGAAACGCCCCCAGCGCAATCCAGCGGCTGTACAGCTCGCCATCGGGCGTATCAATAAAGCCGCCGATGTCGGAGCCGATGAAGCTGAAGCCCGAGATGCTCAGCCGCTGGCACTGAATGTTAGCCAGCCACAAATGGTCCCAGCTGGCGATGTTGTCGCCGGTCCAGCCCGAGGAGTAGCGCTGGCCGCCCGCGTAGGTGCTGCGCGTGATGGTAAACGGCCGGTCGGGGTAGCTGAAGTGCTTCACCCCGTTGTTGGTGGCGCGGGCCATCTGCATGCCGTAGATGTTGTGCGCCTTTTTGTGCGAGCAGGGCTGGCCGTCGTAGTCGAAGCGCACGTCGTCGGGGAAGGTGCCTTTTTCGAACACCGCCGGCTCATTCATGTCGTTCCACACGCCCTTCACACCGATATCCTGGATGAGCCCTTTGAAGAGGCTGGCCCACCACTCGCGCACCTGCGGTTTAGTGTAGTCAGGAAAGTTGCACTGGCCGGGCCACACCGAGCCGCGCATGAGTGGGCCATCGGCGCGGCGGCAGAAGAAATCGTTGGCCAGCCCCTGCTGGTACACCGGGTAGGCGGGGTCGATTTTGATGCCGGGGTCGATGATAACCACCGTTTTGAAGCCCTCGGCGGCCAGCTCGGCCACCATGCGCTTGGGTTCGGGGAAGTGCTGCGGGCTCCAGGTAAAGCACCGGTAGCCGTCCATGTAGTCGATGTCGAGGTAAATGGCATCGCACGGAATGCGGCGCTCGCGCAGGCCCTTCGTGATTTCCTTCACGTTGCTCTCCGGGAAGTAGCTCCACTTGCACTGGTGGTAGCCCAGCGTCCAGAGCGGCGGCAGTTCGGGCGGGCCCGTTAGGCGGGTGTATTCCTCGGTGGTTTCGAGGAGCGTGGGGCCGTAGATAAAATAATAATTCATCTCGCCGCCCTCGGCCCAGAAGCTGGTTACGTCGGCCCGCTCGGCCGCAAAGTCGAAGAACGCCTTGAAAGTATTATCGAAGAAAATGCCGTGCGCAATGCGCTGCTGCAGCACATGGAAAAACGGAATGTTCTTATACAGCGGGTCCGAGCCTTTCACGTAGCCGTAGGTGTCGGAGCCCCAGTTGAGGAAGCGCTGGCCGCGCAGGTTCATGTTGGCGGGCTTGTCGCCGAGGCCGTAGTAGCACACGCCGCTGGGCACGGCGTGGCTCATTTTCACCACGTCGTTGCCGGTGTCATCGTCGTGGTGCCAGTGAAAGCCCTTCTCGTCGGCGCTCAGGATGTTGCCCGAGCGGTCGAGCACGCGGGTGCGCAGCGAGTCCTTCCACACAATGCAGATGAGGCGGCCCGTGGTGAGGCGGTAATGGTCGGCTTTCTCCCGAAACTCCAGGAAGGTAGGCACGCTGGGGGCCGAGCTACGCTCCACGGCTGGGTCGGGCACGGCGTAGGTGAAATCGGGCTCGCTGGGGCTGCCTGGCGTGAGGTAGCGGAAACGTAAAATCTTGTCGCTGAGCGCGTGCAGCAGCAGGCGGGTACCGTTTTCGGTGAAGAAGGTGAAGAGGTGGTCGTCGGTTTGCTCGGCGCGCACTACCGCGCCGGGCTGGTGCTCCTGGCGGGCTTGCAGCGCCAGGTCGTTGAGCATGTAATTGTTTTCCTGAGCGGAATTGGCGGGCATATAGAAAAGCGGAGAAGAAGAAACGGGAGCCGGCTGCGCACCGGCCGGGGCCGGCCGGCGGGTGGCGTTCAGACGGGCAAGTTACCGGTTAGAGAAGGGTGGCGCAGCACGAAATACGCCAAACTGCCAGGCTTACTCGCTTAAAGAGAAAGTATTTTTTTTTAAGCCCGACAGTTAACCTGGCTGCTGCGGTGCCGTTATTCGCAGGGTTAATTCCTGCCAATGTCTGTGCCCGCTGCCGTTTTGCCCGACCCCATCGCCGTCCTCGTGTTGGCCTGGGACGAAGCCACCCCGGCCGTGCGGGCCCTCGTTGAAGCCACCCACGCCCCCACCCTCCCCGTCGATTCCATCCTGGTGATGGTGCCCCAGGCCGACGCCCCCGCCCACCTCAGCGCCGAAGAATACCTGCCCCTGCCCGCCGATACCTACGCGGCCGCCGAGGCCCTAGCCACAGCGGAGGCACCCCAGGAAACTGCGGCAACTGAGGAGCCAGCCGCCGCCCCGCCAGCCCTCACCGAGCCAGCAAGGGTCGAAGCCATTACCGCCGCTTCCGCGCTGACCGAGCCGAACGCCGAGCCAGCCCCTAGCCCAGCGCTGGAAGCGCTACCGAAAAAAACTACGGCCCCGACCTGGGCGGCCGTGCGCGTGCTGCGCCTGGCTAGCCACAGCCTGCCGCAGCTAGCCCAGCGAGCCGGCCAACCCTTTCCTGCCCCCATCTGGACAGACCCGGCGCAGACGCCCGCCGCGCCGTACCTCGGCGCCACGCCCCTGGCCAGCGCGCCGCCCGCCGCCAGCCCCGCACCGGAGTTCGTAGCCCCCAGCACCCAGACGCCCGCCCGCGAGGATGAACCCGTGCAAATCTTCACTGCTGACTTGGCACCGCTAAAGCCAGCGCCCGCGGCAACACCAACGCCCGCCGCTGTTTCAGAAACTACTTCTCCCGCTAGCCCGCCCGCCCTGGTGTACGAGCCGGCCGAGGCGCTGCCGCAAGGCACCTTGGAAACCGATTTGCCACTGGCGGAAGATGAGGCTAATGAACTGGAAGAAGCCCCTAGCCGCGACTTATTTCAGGAAGCCGACCTTTCGCCAAGCCCAGCCCAGGCTGGCTGGCCCGAGGCGTTGGCATCGCTGCGCCAGCCGGCTGCGCCCCTGGCTGCTGAACCAGCCCCTGGTCCGCCGCCCGCGCTGCCCAAGTTAGCCCCTAGTCAGGCTCCCGCGCCAGCCAGCCCCGCGCCCAGCGCGCTGCGCCCCGCTGCCACGCATTACCCGGCGCCCGACTTGAATTACCAGGTCATCCAGTACGCACGCTTTGCGGTGCCGGTGGCACTGGCCGAGGCTGAGTTTTCCGCTATTTACGCGCCGGCCTGGCCTACCTGGCTGGCGGCCCAGGAGCTGCGCCAGCGTACCGGCCGGCCGCTGGTGCTGCACGTAGCAGCCCTGGCCGCCGGCTACGAGCCCGCCGGCACCGCCACTGGCTGGATGGCCGACTTGCAGCGCCAGGCCCTGCTGCGCGCCGACCTCATTCTGACCGAAACGCCCGCCCTGGCCGAGCGTCTGCGCCGCGAACTGGGGCTGCCCTTCGCTACCGTGCAAGCCGTGGCCGCTGCCGATACCGCGGCCATTGCGCAGGCCCTGCACGCGGCCCGACCAAAGTAACACATAGCGCTGGGTAGGCGCGGCCAGCCAGTGCCCCCAGACAATGCGCCTAGCCGCGCCTGGTATTACAAGCAAGGCCGACTAGCTTACTTTTGTGGGTGATGACAGCATTTGAACACGAATTTGACGCGGTGCTTGAGGCCGACCCGCACACCGGCGACGTTTTTGTAGCCATCCCCTTATCCATTGAAGAGGCCTACGGCACCAAGGACGAGCTACTAGTGCAGACCGCCATCGAAGGCTTTCCTTACCAGGGCGAGTTGCTGCCGATTGGCGACGGCTACCACGGCCTCAGCATTCCGCGCGAGGTGCGTCGCGCGGTGGGCAAAACCCTTGGCGACGTGCTGCACGTGGCCTTCAGCAAAGACACCAGCGAGCGCGTGGTAACGCTGCCCGAGGACCTCGCCGCCGGCCTCGATGCCAACGAGGCGGCCTTCAAGTTCTTCAAAACTCTCACCAAGCTCGAGCAGCGCTCCTACGTGCGCTATATCAAGGGAGGCAAAACAGCCGAGCTGCGCGCCAAGCGCCTCACCGAAACGCTGTACCGCCTCAGCATCGGGCGCAAGCGCGAGTAGCGCTATTCACTCAGGGCCCAGGTGGGCTAGCGTACTTTTGAGGCCAGCCGCCACCAGCGGCTGGCCTTGCTTATTGGACTTCTTCCCTAAATCTCCCTACCGCCTGCTGCGCCCGGTGCTGCGGCCCGTGCTCAAGGCTGAGCAGACGCCCACGGTGCTGTTTTTGCTGCGCTGGCTGGCCATTTGCAGCGTGGTGGGCATTCTGGCGGGCTCGGCGTCGGCGCTGTTTATCGTCACGCTGGCCTGGGTTACGCACTACCGCGAGGCGCACCCGGCCATCATTGCCGGGCTGCCGTTGGCGGGGCTGGCCATTGGGGCTACTTACCACTACCTGGGGCGCGATGCGGCGCGAGGCAATAATTTATTGCTCGACGAGATTCATAGCCCGCACGGCGTCATCTCGCCGCGCATTGTGCCGCTGGTGCTGGGCAGCACGCTGCTTACGCACCTCTTCGGCGGCTCGGTGGGCCGCGAGGGTACGGCTGTGCAAATGGGCGGCGGGCTGGCCGACCAGCTCACGCGCATTTTCAAGGTGAGCGCCCGCGACCGGCGCCTGCTGCTCATTGCGGGCATCAGCGCGGGGTTTGCCTCGGTGTTTGGCACGCCGGTGGCCGGGGCCGTGTTTGGTATTGAGGTGGTGGTGATTGGGGCGGTGAGCTACGATGCGCTCGTGCCCAGCGTGCTGGCCGCCGTGAGCGCCGCCTGGGTTACCCGCGCCTGGGGCATTCACTACGAGTTGTTCCCGGTGCTCGATGCGCCGCCCTTCGACCCGTCGCGGCTGCTGCTCACCGTTATTTGCGGGGCGCTATTTGGGCTGGCGGCGCGCAGCTTTGCCATTCTCACGCACTGGGTGGGGCACCAGTTTCAGCGGGTGCCGTGGCCGCCGCTGCGGCCGGTTATCGGCGGGCTGCTCCTCACGGCGGGCGTGCTGGCGCTGGGCACGCAGTACATCGGCCTGGGCGATGCCACCATCGTGGCGGCCGGCAAGGTACCGCAGATGCCCTACGTTTTCCTGCTCAAAATGGCCTTCACGGCCCTCACGCTAGGGTGTGGTTTCAAGGGCGGCGAGGTCACGCCGTTGTTTTTTATTGGGGCCACGCTGGGGTCGGCGCTCTCGCTGGTGGTGCCGCTACCGCTGGCCCTGCTGGCCGCCATGGGCTTCATCGCCATCCTGGCCGGTGCGGCCAACACGCCCATCGCCTGCACGCTGCTGGGTGTGGAGCTGTTTGGCTCGCACGCGGGCGGCTACTTTCTGGTGGCCTGCGTGGTGGCCTACCTCGTGTCGGGCCACCAGGGCATCTATTCGTCGCAGGTCATTGGGGCCGCCAAGCACGTGCGCTTCGGCCGCGAGCAGGGCCACCGACTCGACGAAGTAGCCGAGCAGCGCAAGGGCAAGCACTGAGCTGATAGTGGGAAAGCGGCGAAAAATGATGGGCGCGCAGTTTCAAATACTGAAGCATTCACCATACTCTCGCCCTGGCTGTCCCAGACCTTTGCCTGCGGAAACTACCACAGCCCGAGGCCTGAACTGTTAGCCAAGCTTCGCCAAAACCCTTTGTTACGATTACCATGAATCTTACTCAGAATACCATTCTTATCACGGGCGGCGGCTCCGGCATTGGCCTGGCGCTGACCGAGCGCCTGCACGCGGCCGGCAATACGGTCCTCATTTGCGGCCGCGACGCGGCCAAGCTGCAAGCTGCCGCTGAGCGACTGCCCGGACTACGCACCTTGGTTTGCGACGTGGCCCAGGCTGCCGAGCGCCAGCGCCTATTCGAGTGGGCCACCACGGAAGCGCCCCAGCTCAATGTGTTACTCAACAATGCTGGCATTCAGCGGCAGGTGAGCGTATTCGAAACGGAAGAGCCGTGGGCCACCACGGCCAGCGAAATTGCCATCAACCTGGAAGCGCCCGTACACCTAACCATGCTGTGCCTCAAGCATTGGCACGCGCAGCGGCACAGCGGGCCGGTAGTCATCAATGTGTCGTCTGGGCTGGGCTTCGTGCCCCTGGCGCGGGTGCCGGTTTATAGTGCTACCAAGGCGGCTATTCACTCGTTTACGCAGTCGCTGCGGCGGCAGCTGGCGGGCTCGCCGGTGCAGGTTATTGAAATCATTCCGCCCGCCGTGCACACCGAGCTGGGCGGCACCGACCACTCGTTTGGCGTGCCGCTGGCCGAGTATGCCGACGACGTAATGCAGCAGCTAGCCGCCGGCCAGCTCGAAATCGCCTATGGCTTTTCGGCCAAAGCCAGCCAAGCCACCCGGCCAGAACTGGATGGCCTGTTCGCTCAACTGAACGGCTAGCGCCCGCACAAATCAATTAGAAAAATAGCGCGGCCCGTCCTGCTCCCCTTTGGTTGGCAGAACGGGCCGCGCTATTTTTCTTTTATGCCAACGCTACCCCCTAGCCAGCACCAGCGCCGTGCGGCTGGGCACATACAATCGCAGGCGTGGCGCCTCGGCCGTACCGCCGCCCCCTAGCGTGTCGTAAATCACCTTTTCATCGAGCCGGTCGAAGCCGCCGAACTCTGGGCGGTCGGAAGTGAGCACCAGGCGGTAGCGCCCCACGACCGGCACCGGGATGCCGTAGTCGAAGAAGCTTTCGCTCACGTTGAAGCTGAACACGAACACCAGACCGGCGCGCTCGAAGGCCACTACTTTATTGCCCGCGTCGATATTGAGCAGCGTGGCGGGGCCTTTGGCGAGCAGCTGGCGCTCGCGGGTTAATTTTAGCATGGCCTGGTCGAAGGCCAGCAGCTGGCTGAAGCGCAGGTCGGGGTTGTCGGCCAGGCTCCACTGGCGGCGGGCAAAGTGGTAGCTCCAGTCGTTGCCGGCGCGCGGAAAGTCTATCCACTCGGGGTGGCCAAACTCGTTGCCCATAAAGTTGAGGTAGGCCTCGCCGCCCGCGCTCAGCGTAATGAGCCGGATGAGCTTGTGCAGCGCCGTGGCCCTAGCCGCGCCATCGTCGCCATCCAGCACGTGCATGTGGCTGTAAATGGCATCAACGTAGAGCCACTGGGCCAGCGTTTTATCGCCCACCAAGGCCTGGTCGTGGCTTTCGGCGTAGGCCACGGTTTTTTCGCCGGCCCGGCGGTTGGTAAGCTGGTGCCAGAGGGCGCCGAGGTCCCAGTCTTCGTCGCGCTGGTGCTTGATGGTTTTAATCCAGAAATCGGGCAGGCCCATGCCCAGGCGGTAGTCGAAGCCCACGCCGCCCTCGGCGATGGGGCGGCACAGACCGGGCAGCCCGCTCATGTCCTCGGCAATGAGCAGGGCCGATTTTTTGAGCTCCCGCACCAGCGTGCTGGCTAGCATGAGGTACAGGATGGCGTCGTCGTCGGCCTGCGGGCCGAAGTAGCTGTCGTAGCCGCCAAAGTTGTGGCCCTCGCCGTGATGGTGATACAGCATCGACGTGACGCCATCGAAGCGGAAGCCGTCGAAATGAAACTCTTCCAGCCAGTAGCGTAGGTTGCTGAGTAGGAATTGCTGCACCTCGGGCCGGCCGTAGTCGAAGAGCTTGGAGTCCCAGCCGGGGTGGTTGCCGCGCTCGCCCTTGTGAAAATACAGGTTGCCCGAGCCGTCGAAGTCGGCCAGCCCCTCGGCCTCGTTCTTCACGGCGTGCGAGTGCACGAGGTCGAGCAGCACCACGATGCCGCGCCGATGCGCCTTGTTCACCAGGTATTTCAAGTCCTCGGGTGTACCGAAGCGCGAGCTAGGCGCGAAGAAATTGGCCACGTGGTAGCCAAACGAGCCGTAGTACGGGTGCTCCAGCACGGCCATGAGCTGCACCGCGTTGTAGCCATCGGCCTGAATGCGGGGCAAAATGTGGTCGGCAAATTCGCGGTAAGTGCCCACGCGGCCCTCCTCCTGGGCCATGCCCACGTGCGCCTCGTAGATGAGCGGCTGGCCCTTGGTGGCGTTGTTGATGCGGAAGGTCGAATCCGTCCACTTAAACGGGCTTTCGGGCACCCAGAGCTGGGCCGAGAAGTCGTTGGTTGCGGCATCCTGCACGGCGCGGCGCAGGTAGGCGGGCAGGCGGTCCTTGCCTTGGCCGTGGGCCACGATGTGCAGCTTGTAGCGCGAGCCGGCGGCCGGGCGGCGGCCGTGTTCGTCGTCGGCGATAAAGCCTTCCCACACGCCGCTCGCCTCGTCTTTCTGCAGGGGGTCAGCTTCGCGATTCCAGAAATTGAAGTCGCCCACCAGGCTCACGGCCTCGGCACCGGGCGCCCACTCGCGCACCACGTAGCCGCGCTGGCGCGCATCGTAGTGCAGCCCAAAGCGCTGGTGGCCGGTGGCAAACTTGCTCAGCGAGCCGTACTCCGTGGTGATGGCAGCCAGCCGGTCGGCCAGCCTCTGCTGGCGGGCCAGCAGGGTAGGTTCGTAGGGCTGGAGCCAGGAATCTTCCTGGGTGAGCGCCAGTACGGGCGCAGGAGCGGCGGGAGTATCCTGGATTTGGGCGGACATAAGCACGGAGAAATTGGCTTTTCAAAGGTAGTCAGCCGGTTGGTTGGCCCACCTTTGTGGCTACTTTGCGCCATGCATACGTTTTTTCGTTTTTCACCGGTCATGTTGCTGCTGGCCAGCCTGGCTAGCCCCGCCCTGGCCCAAAAGGCCGCCCCGCGCCCGGCCGCGGTGCCCGTGGCCGACCAGCTACCCCCGGCCGCCGCGCCGGTCATCGCGCGCCGAGCCATGGTAGTATCGGCTCATCCTGAGGCATCTAAAGTGGGCCGCGATATCATGCAGCAGGGCGGCAATGCCTACGACGCGGCCGTGGCCGTGCAGTTTGCCCTGGCCGTGGTGCTGCCGGTGGCCGGCAACATCGGCGGCGGCGGCTTCCTCGTGTACCGCGACAAAAGCGGCCAGGACGGCACCCTCGACTTCCGCGAAACCGCCCCCGCCGGGGCCAGCCGCGACATGTACCTCGATGCCAGCGGCAACGTAGTGCCCGGCCGTAGCACCGCCGGCGCCCTTTCCGTGGGCACGCCCGGCACCGTGGCTGGCATGGAAGTGCTGCACAAAAAGCTCGGCAAACTGTCCTGGGCCAAGCTCGTGGCGCCCGCCGTGCGGCTGGCCAGCCACGGGGTGGCCCTCACCGAGAAAGAAGCTGCCGGCCTAAACCGCACCCAGGCCGATTTTAGCAAGTACAACCCCGGCACACCGCCCGTTTTCGTGCGCGCCAACGCCTGGCAAAAGGGCGATACCCTCAAGCAACCCGAGCTGGCCGCCGTGCTGTTACGCATTCAGCAGCAGGGCCGCGCCGGCTTCTACCAAGGCCGCACGGCTGAATTATTACTGGCCGAGATGAAAAAAGGCGGCGGCCTCATCACTCAAAAAGACCTCGACGGCTATCAGCCCAAGTGGCGCGCCGCCCTGCACGGCCAGTACCGCGGCTACGACGTCATCACGATGCCACCCCCAAGCAGCGGCGGCGTAGCCCTGCTGCAAATCCTGCAAATGCTGGAGCCCAGCAACCTGGCTAAGCTTGGCTACCACACGCCGGCCGGCGTGGCCCTCATCACCGAGGCCGAGCGCCGCGCCTACGCCGACCGCGCCACCTACCTCGGCGACCCCGATTTTGGCAAGGTGCCGGTGGCCCAACTACTAGCCAAGGACTACAACAAGCAGCGTAGCACTACCATCCGCACCGATGGCCAGGCCACCCCTAGCGCCAGCATCACGGCCGGCCCCAGCCTACCGCGCTACGAAAGCGACCAAACTACCCACTACGATGTGGTAGACGCCCAGGGCAACGCCGTGAGCTGCACCACCACCCTCAACGGTGCCTACGGCAGCAAGGAAGTGGTGGCCGGCGCCGGCTTTCTACTTAATAACGAGATGGATGACTTCAGCGCAAAAGCCGGCGTGCCCAACTCCTACGGCCTGGTGGGCGGCGTGGCCAACGCCATCGCCCCCGGCAAGCGCATGCTCAGCAGCATGACGCCCACCATCCTCACCAAAGGCGGCAAGCTGTTTCTAGTGACGGGCTCGCCGGGCGGCAGCACCATCATTACCACGGTGTTGCAAAGCATCCTGAGTGTAGTGGACTACGGTGGCAACGCCGAGCAGGCCGCCGCCGCCCCGCGCCTGCACCACCAGTGGCTGCCCGACCAGCTCGACGTGGAAGCCGGCGCCCTCACTCCCGAGGCTGAAAAAGCCTTGCGCGAGCGCGGCTTCAACCCCCAGCCTCGCAACGCCTGGGGCCGGCTCGACCTCATCCGGGTGCTGCCCGATGGCCGCCTCGAAGGCGGCGCCGACCCCCGGGGCGATGATAAGGCAGTGGGCTACTAAATAGTCAACCTACTCATAATGAAAGCGCGACTGCTGAGCTATTTCGCGGCCTTTCTCATTCTGGCTAGCGCAGTGGAAGGCTGTGCGGTCGTCAACACAATGGTCAGCCTGCAATACGAAATTGGACCTAAGAACGAATGCGTCAGCGAGGTAACCGGGCAGGATTTGTGTCTCGCTTTAAAGCGTCACAAAGCCCTTGCCCTCGGTTGCATTGCCACTTGGGTCGCCCTATATGGCTTTGCAACCCTACGTCAGCACCGGGGTGAATAACATCCCGAAAAAACTCGTATCTTTGCACCAGAAAATGGTATTCAATCTGAAAAGAGGGGACGCGCAGTCCCCTCTTTTTTTGTCCTAACCCCCGCCTGCCATGGCTCAATTTGACCGCCAACGTATTCAGCAGCTGCTCGCCGACGCCCTCGGCGACAGTGGGTTATATGTGGTAAGCCTCACCGTGTCCGACTCGGTGATGCCCAAAATCACCGTTACCCTCGACGGCCCCAACGGCCTCGGCATCCAGGAGTGCGCCCAGGTGACGCGCCGCCTCAACCGCGGCATGGAGGAGGCCTACGGCGAAGAAGCGGCCTACTCGCTTGAGGTAACGTCGCCGGGTGCCGACCAGCCCCTCACCGACCCACGCCAGTACACGCGCCACATCGGCCGCAGCCTCGACCTGAAGCTAGCCGATGGCACCCAGAAAACCGGCCCGCTCACCGCCGTCACCGACGAAGGCATTGAGCTGGAAGAGGTTGTGAAGGTAAAATCTAAAAAAACCACGCTCCCAGCCGTCTTTATTCCTTTCGGGGACATTCAGGAGGCGAAAGTTGTTATCTCATTCAAATAAACCGCAGATTTAACGGATTTAACGGATTTCGGGGATACGCCCACTGCGTGGGCTGACTTCTATAGAACGCTGTTTTTTCCTGGTCTTTAGACGCTTTCACCTATCCCTCATGGCTAAAAAAGCAGCTACCCCCAGCCCGCAGGAAGTCGCGGCCGCCCAGGCCGACCTGAATGCGCGGATGCTCATCGAGAACTTCCAGGAGTTCGCCAAAAGCCGCAACATCGACCGGCCCACGATGATGTCTATCCTGGACGACGTGTTCCGGACGATGATTCGCAAGAAGTTTGAGGACGACTCGAATTTCGACGTGATTATCAACCCCGATAACGGCGACCTCGAAATCTGGCGCAACCGCGAAATCGTGGACGACGACTCGGAAGATATCTGGGATTTGGACAAGATTCCGCTGGCCGAAGCGCAGCGTATCGAGCCCGACTTCGAGATTGGCGAGTCGGTAGCCGAGCCTATCAAGATTGATGACTTCGGCCGCCGCGCCGTGCTGCTAGCCCGTCAAACGCTGATTCAGCGCGTGAAGGACATGGAGCGCGACAACCTGTACCAGAAGTACAAGGACCTGGTAGGTGAAATCATCACTGGCGAAGTGTACCAGGTGTGGAGCCGCGAGGCGCTCATCCTGGACAAGGACGAGAATGAGCTGGTGCTGCCCAAGAGCGAGCAAATCCCCAAGGACCGCTACCGCAAGGGCGACACCGTGCGCGCCGTAGTGCACCGCGTAGATGTGGTGAACGGCACGCCCAAGGTTATCCTGAGCCGCGCTGCCCCGGCCTTCCTGGAGCGGTTATTTGAGCAGGAAGTACCCGAGATTTACGACGGCCTTATCAGCATCAAAAACGTGGTGCGCGAGCCTGGCGAGCGCGCCAAGGTAGCCGTCGAAAGCTACGACGAGCGCATCGACCCGGTGGGCGCCTGCGTGGGTATGAAGGGCAGCCGCATTCACCCCGTGGTGCGCGAGCTGATGAACGAGAACATCGACATCATCAACTACACCGACAACCTGGAGCTGTTCATCTCGCGGGCCTTGTCGCCGGCTAAGGTTGGCTCGATGAAAATCAGTGAACAAACCGGACGGGTTTCCGTGTTCATGAAGCCCGACCAAGTGAGCCTGGCCATCGGCCGGGGCGGTGCCAACATTAAGCTGGCTAGCCGCCTGGTAGGGATGGAAATCGACGTCTTCCGCGAAGCTACCGACTACGAGGAAGACATTGCGCTCGACGAGTTTACCGATGAAATCGAGCCTTGGGTGATTGCCGAGTTGAAGAAAATCGGCCTCGACACCGGCCGGGCCGTACTGGCGGTGAAGAAGGACGACATCGTGCGCCGCACCGAATTGGAGGAAGAAACGGTGGACGACGTGTACCGCGTCATCCGCCAGGAATTCGCCGACGACGACAACCTGCCTGAAGAAGCTGGCGCCGCGCCAGTAGCCTCGGCTAGCCCCACCCCCGACGCGACCGAGCCCACCCCGGCCCCGGCCGCCGACACAGACAGCGCCCCGGCCGCCCAATGAGGGCGGGGGGCTATCGCCAGCGGGTAAGTTATTAAATCGAGCCAGTAGGCTTGACTTATAGCCTGCTGGCCAGATTTAATCTTTACCTTTGCACCCTGAACGTATTCGTTCGCGACTTATTAGAATGGCGGAAGCAA
>Ga0160428_1000056_pt1 | contig 140565 bp, 140 predicted proteins | sample SolpanmetagenomM_FD_108198 | JGI IMG/M metagenome (GOLD analysis project Ga0160428, IMG submission 108198) | Solar panel surface microbial communities from Lawrence Berkeley National Laboratory, California, USA - M | ecosystem: Engineered > Built environment > Solar panel > Unclassified ...
TACGTCGTGAACCGCCGGACCAACTCATTCAATGAAGCCGCCGATCAACTGGCGGATATGCTTTACCGTTTCGTACGGCTCAGTCAGCGCGACCGGATTCAGCAACGTAACCGGGTCGAAAATATCGCCGAAATCTTCGACTGGCACAGCCTCCGCTCCTACTACGACACCGCCCACGATCTGGCGTTGAAGCGGAGGAAGTAGATTGTAGTTTAAGGTTTAATGGTTAAGGTTCAACGTTCTGCCGAGACTAGTCTTAAACCTTAACCATTAAACCTTAAACTAAACCGTGATTCGTATTGGCATAATCAACGTATCTGACCGGGCCAGCGCGGGGGTGTATGAAGATATACCCGGCAAAGCCGTTGTCTCGTACCTGACCGACTGGCTAACCTGCGACTGGGAGCCGGTGTACCGCGTCATCCCCGACGAGCAGGACCAGTTGGAAGCGACGATGATCGAACTGGCTGACACGGAAGGCTGCTGCCTTGTCGTGACGACGGGCGGTACCGGACCGGCCCTTCGCGATGTAACGCCCGAAGCAACCGAAGCCGTCTGCCAGAAGATGCTTCCCGGCTTCGGTGAACTGATGCGGCAGGAAAGCCTGAAGTACGTCCCGACGGCGATCTTGTCCCGACAAACGGCTGGTATCCGCAATCAGACGCTACTCCTGAATCTGCCCGGCAAACCAACGGCTATTGGCCAATGCCTGTCGGCTGTGTTTCCTGCTATCCCCTACTGCATTGACCTTATCAACGGCCCCTTCATCAAAACGGATGAAAGCAAGATGAAGGTGTTTCGCCCTAAAAGCTAAGGCTGTCTACTGCTCAGTGTGGTACAGTCGGTACGATCCCGACCGAAACAGTATATAATGCGTGAATGATGGGGCTGTCGAGCGCGGGATCCCCACCAGGCTACTTTGCAGGGTAAAGTTTTCGTTGAACGCTTTGTACAAATTCAACCGACAGCCCGGCTACGTCAGCAATTTTCTCCAAACTGAAGTCGGTCTTAGACAGCAGATTCGTTACAAACTTGGTTTGCTCCTGCTCTTGAGCTACCATGTAAGCTGCATCTTTCTCGATGCTTACAAATTTGGAAATACTATCCATCGCAAGGTCTCTGAGTGTTTGTTCTAAATTACGTAACTGCGCTAACACACGCAACTGACTGAAGTACCTTTTCAACGCCAGATCACCCTGAGTCGTTTCTTCAATCCGCCGAATGATTTGATGCAGGGCCGTTTCGGGATTTTCGCCCTTAAAATCAGCCAGAACGCCTAAAATTACTTCTTCAGGCTGTTCTGACTTCAGAAACGTGTGGTAGTCAAGGTTATTAAACGCAATTAGGGGAAACTCATATTGCATCAGATCATTTGCGTAGCGAGTTGCCATTTTTGGTACACCAGTACCCAGAAACAATACGTACTGGCGAACAGGCATCTTGTACTTGCGAGCCAGCATAACGTGATAGTCAGCCATCCGAAAGATCATCTCCGGCTCGTCTACCAATTGAAATTCGAGATGCAAAACAAAGATCTTACCCTGCGTATCCCTGATTTTCTTTAGTACATCCGGTTTTCGCTCTTTTGTATGCTGAATGTCATCCGGTAATTCTTCTGACTCCACAGCCGTAATACCGAGAATAGTCTGCATTAAACTCGGGATAACGGCATCAATGTTCTCTTTGAAAATTTTATCGTATTAACTGGCTTGTTTACCCATGCGTAAAATTACCACACATTGCAGTTCTTGTCACGATTGAAGCTGAATCACGGATAAAGGCGCCTGCTTCGCCAGTTCGTCAACCGGGTAGGCTGATCTTCCCCATACTGACGGTCGGGACGCCTTCACGACTGCCAAAAGAGGTACTGCTGCCCATAATACATTCGTTGGCGAGCACAGCGAACAGTACGGCCTCCTTCGCGTCGCCACTAATGCCCAGTTCGTCGGTGCGGCCAAACGTGCATTGGGGCAACTGCTCACGAATGGCGCGGGTCAGGGCGGGGTTGTGCATACCGCCCCCACTCATATATACCGTATAACGTTCGCCCGGTCGCAGAACGCGCCGGATGGCCTGAGCGATCGTATCGGCGCTGAACTGAACAAGCGTCGCCATGCGGTCGGCGGGCGAGATGGTTTCTGTCTGACTGCTGGTTAGCGCATTCTGTACGTAGCTCTCGCCGAAGACTTCAGGGCCGGTCGTTTTGGGAAAGGGTGCGTCGAAGAATGGATTGGCGGTCAGCGCGGCCAGAAACGCTTCGTTGACCTGACCGCTGGCAGCCAGCTGCCCGTCGGCGTCGTAGGGCTGGTTCAGGAACTGACGGGCGCAGGCATCGAGTAGCGTGTTGCCCGGCCCCGTATCGGTCGTAAATACCGCGCTGGCGTCCTGGTCGGCGGGGAGGTAGGTGAAGTTGGCAATACCGCCCATGTTGAGCAGAATTCGGTTTTCACCCGCCTTCGAGAACATAAAATAGTCGCCGTACACGGCCAACGGTGCGCCTTCCCCACCCGCAGCGATGTGCTTCTGCCGAAAGTCGCTGAGCGTAATGATGCCAGTCGTTACAGCCACGTGGTCGCCATCACCAATCTGTAGTGTCGCATTTGGAAATTCCGGCCGGCCGTGCTGTCGTTTCGGCGCGTGGTACACTGTTTGCCCATGACTGGCCACGAGGTCAACCGCGTCGGGAGGCACGTTCCACCGGTGCAGACAATCGAGCACAAGCTGCCCGTGGAGTCGCCCGATCAGGGCGTTGAGCAAACAAAGCGTCTCGAATTCGATTTGGTCTTTAGCGAAGATCGTTCGGATCTGGGTTTTCAGCTCCTCACCATACGGGATAGTCGCAAACTGTTCGAGTGTCACCTGCGTACCGGAACCATTGCCCGAGATCCGGCAAAGGGCTACGTCGAGCCCATCGAGCGATGTACCGGACATCAGCCCGACAATGCGCCGGTCCGGTCGTTGTGCCAGTTTGTACAGGTGTTGCAGGTGCGGGTTCATAAGCGAGGTATTTTGCAAAAGTAAGTAGTTAAGGTCACGGACCGGGGTCGACCTGGTGAATACAACATCTATGGATTTCTGGGGTGACGAGCAGTTCTCGTTTTTTGAAAGTGTTTTGTTTTCGGTGCTCGGCCATCCGGTCGACGTAATCGAAACGCAGTTTTTGGCGGGCGGGGATATCAACACGGCGGCACAGGTCTTTTCGTCGGAAGGGATCTATTTCATCAAGTGGAATTACGCGGATCAGCTGGCCGACATGTTTGAAACGGAAGCCAAAGGGCTCGACCTGCTCCGCCAAACCGAGACCATGACCATCCCCGAAGTTATCGGTTGTGGACAACACCAGGATAAGTCGTATCTCGTGCTGAGCTATATCGACTCTGGGAAAATCGGCGACGACTACTGGGAAACGCTGGGTCAGTCGCTGGCCGAAATACACTCGCATACCCAGCCCCAGTTTGGTTTGCCGTTCAACAATTACATCGGCTCGCTACCGCAGAATAATCAGCTTACCAACAACGGACTCACGTTTTTTTTCGAGCAACGGCTGCTCCCGCAGGCTGGTATGGCGTTTTACAACGAACTGCTGTCGAAACCGGTCTACGAATCCCTACTCCGCCTGCGCGATCGTTTGCCCGATCTGCTACCAGCCGAACGCCCGGCGCTGCTACACGGCGATTTATGGTCGGGCAACGTAATGGTTACCGAAACGGGGACGCCCGCGCTGATCGATCCGGCGGTATACTACGGTTTTCGCGAGGCCGATCTGGCCCACACTCGCTTGTTTGGCGGTTTCGACTCGCGCTTTTACGACGCATATAACGAAGCCTTTCCGCTCGACGCCGGTTTCGATGAGCGTGTCCCAATCTATAATCTGTACCCGTTGCTCGTTCATGTCAACCTGTTTGGTTCGGGTTATGTGAGTGGTGTTGAGCGCATATTGAAACCGTTTTAGGGGTAAATGGGGTTAGTAATGCCTATTGGGGTTATGTATCATGAACTGACTGGCTGATGAACAGTCGGTTACGACCCTGCTTGCTACTATGGACATTACTTCGTTTGACCAGTTTGACTTGAACCGGCAGTTGCTCAACGCTATAGCTGACCTCGGCTATACGGAACCGACCCCGATTCAGCAGAAAACCATCCCGATCAGTCTGGGTAACCACGACGTGCTCGGCATTGCCCAGACTGGTACGGGCAAGACGGCGGCTTATCTGTTGCCGCTGCTGATGAAGATCAAGTACGCACAGGGTAAAAATCCGCGTGCGCTGATCCTGGCCCCCACGCGAGAACTGGCCATTCAGATCAGCAAAGCCGTTACTGAACTGGCGAAATACACTGACCTGCGGCACGTAGTGGCTTATGGTGGTCTGGGACCGAAAACGCAGATTGAAACGCTGCAACAGGGTGTCGACCTGGTTGTAGCGACCCCCGGCCGGTTTATGGATCTGTACCGGGCGGGCGAACTGGTGACGAAGGACATCCGTACGCTGGTACTCGACGAAGCCGATAAGATGATGGATATGGGCTTCATGCCCCAGATCCGGTCGATTCTGGAAATCATCCCGACAAAGCGTCAGAATCTACTGTTCTCGGCTACATTCGGTGGTCGGGTCGAGCGGTTGTCGGGTGAGTTTCTGGAAGCACCCATCAAGATCGAGGTGACACCACAGGCGTCGACGGCCGATATGGTCGATCAGGTCATTTACGAAGTGCCAAACTTCCGCACGAAAATCAACCTGCTCGAACACCTGCTGACGCAGGAAGAATCTCATCGCGTTATCGTATTTGCCCGGACAAAGACGTCGGCCGATAATATTTACAAATTCCTGACGCGTAAAGTGTTTGCACCGGATCAGGTGCGGGTAATCCACGCCAACAAAGGGCAGAACACGCGCATCAACTCGATGGAAGCGTTCAAGGAAGGCAACGTGCGGGTGCTGGTTGCGACCGACGTAGCCTCACGGGGGATCGACGTAGCCGAGGTCAGCCACGTTATCAATTTCGACGTTCCGCTGATCTACGAAGATTACGTACACCGGATTGGCCGGACCGGGCGGGCTAACCGGGCCGGGCAGGCCATTACGTTTGTCACGCTGATGGAAAATTACCACGTCGAGAAAATCGAACGGATCATTCGCATGACGGTGCCGCGCCAACCCATGCCCGACGACGTAGAGGTTACGGAAACGCCGTTTGACGAAGAGCAGGAGATGCTTCGCGCCGTCGACGAACAGCGCCGAAAAGAAGACCCGACATTCAAAGGAGCTTTTCACGACAAGAAATTCAAGAATACAGCCGACGGCCGGGCGAGTCAGCTGGCGAAGACGAAAGCCGCTAAAAATGCGGCCAGCCGATCCAGAAACGCACGGGCTGGCGGACCGCGCCCAGCCGGCCCCAAACGGAGTAGTTCACGGGGGGGCAAACGGTAGGATGATTTCCGAAAATCAGCTATACTTATACCCCCAACGGCTGAAGAAACGACCAGGCTTACCGCCTGTCGGCTAATCTGCCCAGGTGATGGTACCGTAACGCCAGGGGCTTATCGACAACCGGATGTACTAACCGGTGCGCGAGTATCGTTCTAACCAGACAATCCGTTGCTTGACTGTCCGTATGAATGTTCGTAGGAATCGGAGACATTGGAGTCTGATCCTGGTACTGCTACCACTAGTTGCTGCGGCCCAGCCGCGACAACTGATGTCGTCAGCGCGCCCGGTTGCCGCCCATGCCGCCAGCCATACCGTTACGACAGCCGACTCGGACAATACCCGTTCTGAGTCGATCGATATCAATACGCTCAATATCACGCCTTTGTTTGGTGAGCGGCCCAAATCCGCCGAGCAGATCGACCGTGAAATCCACTTCCTGAACGACTGCGATCAGAACTTTGCCAGCCGTGCCGAAGCCAGCGACTTTTTTGCCGCCCGTGGCTGGGATTATATCGCCGATGGCCAGCTCGATACCGCTGCTCACCGATTCAATCTGGCCTGGCTGCTCAATGACCGTAACGCCGATGCGTACTGGGGGCTGGGGGTTGTTACCTACCAGAAAGAGAACCTCACCGAAGCGGCCCGTCTGCTGAAAAAAGGGATCGACGTTTCCAGTCCGAACATCGAACTGATGGGCGATTTGGCAACGGTCGAAATCAAGCAATTCGAGAAAGATCAGAGCAAGGCAACCCTCGACGATGCCGAGCAGCAGCTACTGCATATCGTCGCTCAGGAACCTACCCACGCAGCCTCGTACCAGAAACTGGCGCTCGTTAGCTTTTTGAAAACGGATTACGATAAGGCGTGGGCTTATTTTCACCAGGCCCGTCAGCTCGATATGTCAGTACTGGATCTGAGCTTCCTGAACGAACTGATGACTAAATGGGCCGACCCAAAAGGAATATTCAAGTAAGGTTTTGACTTAATGCAACAGCACCGGTACTATTGAGATCAGTAAAATCTCGTCAGTACCGGTGCTGTTGTGTTAGAGGTTGTTTAGGATTTCACTATTCGTGTCAAAACGGTCTTTTGTCATCCCGAGCCTGCGAGGGATCTTCGCTAAAAGCAAACAAAACCGCCTGCCACCGAAGATCCCTCGCAGGCTCGGGATGACAAAATAGGCCATAAAACACAATCCTAAACAACCTCTTGGACTAAACTTATCAGCAGAAATCAGCTAGTTGTCGGATTCCTCTTCCTCAATGATCTTTTCCTTACCCCGCTCGTAGGTAACCTTCCCCTTCTCGTCCCATTCGGAGATAACGTACGGCTCGAAGCCCGTATCCCACTGGTCGGCCCCGTACTGCATTACTTTTTTGCGCATCCGGCGACCGCTGGGACTAATTGGGTGAAACTCGGTCCACCGGCCAACTTTAATACCGTTGTCATATTTGCCTTCCTCGGCCAGCAGTCCATTTTCGTAAAAAGCCATGTACGTACCCTTCACCTTACCATACTCCATAGGCACGATCTCCCGGATACTATGGTGCGTTGAATCGTAGTACGACAGCAGCGATTCCGCCGGAACACCCCGGCGCCAGTGCGCTTTATCGGTCAGCATAAATCGGGAATCATACCGCTCCCAGCGACCATCTTTCATACCGGCGTAGTAGTTGCCTTCTTCGACCAGATCGCCGTTCTGAAACCGCTTGTAGGGGCCGTGCAGCAGCAGGCCACTGCCTTCGTCTTTCACGATGGCACTCGACACCCGCCCCGACCGCTGATAATAGCGGTACACATCGCGGACATACGACAGTGGTTTGGCTGCATTGTTGTCTTTGAGGACGTAAAACTCTTCGACGATGGTCCGATCACCACTCCCGATTTTTGTATACGCTTTAATCATCGACAGCCCTTCGTACTCTGTCTTTGAGAGTTTAGCTTTCGACTTTCGGCTCTCCTTCGCTTTTTTGAGTTGCTTCAGTTTTAAGCCCAGATCAGCGACACTGGCGACGTAAGCATCTTTCTGCTGGTTCAGCGACGACATGCTGGGCAACCCCAGCGTAGTCAGCGAGGCAGGCATCGAACTCTTGCCCGATGCCTCGAGCACAGGCTTGGCAGTCGTGGTCAGCGAGGCAGGTTCGGTAGTCTGCGCCCTACCCGTTAAGGTGATTCCCAGTAAAACGCCGGCCAGTAAGTAGTTATGTACCAGGGAGGTCATGGTTACAGCGGCAATTGGTGCCCGAAGTTTAGTAGTTTTGCAACGCTCTGCGGAGCGTGATTATTTTGTTTACCCGCCTTGCCGACGGATTCGGTACAGACTAAGAATACAACTGTTGTGGAAAAACAAGCTCGCATCTACGTTGCCGGTCATCGGGGGATGGTCGGTTCGGCCATCGTTCGCAAACTGGAAGCCGACGGCCATGACCATATCATTACCCGTACATCATCAGAACTGGACCTTCGGAATCAGGAAGCGGTTGCGTCATTTTTCGATACCGAACGCCCGGATTACGTCTTTCTGGCAGCTGCCAAGGTAGGCGGCATTCTGGCCAATAACATCTATCGTGCCGAGTTTCTGTACGATAATCTGATGATTGAAACCAACATTATTCACAATGCCCACAAGGCTGGCGTCACCAAACTGCTGTTCCTTGGTTCGTCGTGCATTTACCCAAAAATGGCCGAGCAGCCACTCAAAGAAGAGTACCTGCTGAGCGGCTTTCTGGAACCGACCAACGAACCCTACGCCATCGCTAAAATTGCTGGTATCAAGCTATGTGAAGCGTATCGTAGTCAGTACGGTGCCAACTTTATTTCGGCCATGCCGACAAACCTCTACGGACCTAACGATAATTACAACCTGCAGGGTTCGCACGTACTGCCTGCCTTGATTCGTAAGTTCCACGAAGCAAAAATCAATAACGAACCAACCGTCGAAGTATGGGGCACGGGCTCACCCCGGCGTGAGTTTCTCCACGCCGACGACCTGGCCGAGGCCTGTGTTTTCCTGATGAATTCGTACGACGGCGAACTGTTCGTCAACATTGGTACGGGCGAAGACGTAACCATCCGCGAACTGGCCGAACTGGTGCAAAAAACCGTTGGCTACGAAGGTGAGCTGCGTTGGGACACCAGCAAGCCCGACGGAACACCCCGCAAGCTGATGGATGTATCGCGCCTGCACAATCTTGGCTGGAAGCACACCACCGAGCTAAGCGACGGTATCGAACGCACCTATCAGGACTTCCTCGCCAACGAAGTGCTGTACGTCGAATAAGTATTCGGTATACGGTTTACAGTTTTCACGAGTCAACGCTGACCGAAAACTGTAAACCGTATACCCTCAACCTATCTTCTTCGCTGGATTACCAAACACGGTAGCGTTGGCTTCGACGTTCTCGACAACGACTGATCCAGCACCAATGCGGGCGTTCTTCCCAATCGTCACCCCCGACACGATCACGGCCCCGCTGCCGATAAACGCGCCCTCGTCAATCGTGACGCCACTATTGACAACACAGCCGGGACCAACCTGCACAAAATCGCCGAGTTTGGCCTGCGCATCGACTACGGCTCCCGCTAGAATCAGGCAGTGCTGCCCCACTTCGGCATACGGGTTTACGACGGCACGGGCGGCAATCAGATTACCGTGACCAATCGTTGCCAGTGCCGATACAATCGCTGTGTCATGGATGGCATTGACGGGCTGCACCTTCCGGCGTTCGTTGAGCATCTTCACCAGCCGCTTGCGCACCCGCCCATCGCCGATCGCTACAAATCCTTCGCATTTCTGACCGATCAGCTTCAGAAAGCCATCATCGTCGGTGTCGCCCAGTACGGTAACATCGCCGTACTCTTTTCCGTGTAATTCGGTCTTATCGTCAAGTAATCCATAGACGACAACGTTGTTACGCTGAAACAGGTCAAGTGCGGTCAGCCCCAGGCTACCGGCTCCAAATATCAATACGGGATTTTCCATTCGTTTACTGCTAATACTGGTTATAACCAACTGACCACAAGGACGAAAAGTTGGCAATTTGGTAACATATCCATAAACTCCACATCATATTCAATCGGTAGTTTCGTCCATGAAATCAGGTACGCAATTCCGCACCATTGTCCTATCCGATGTCCATTTGGGCACTGCCGGTTCGAAGGCTAAAGAAGCCACCGAATTTCTGCGTAACTACTCCTGCCAGCGCCTTATCCTCAACGGCGACATTATCGACGGCTGGCAACTGAAACAGTATGGTACGTGGAAGAAAAAGCATACCGCTTTTTTTAAGACGGTTTTAAAGCAAATCGTTCGTTACGACACCAAAGTTATCTACCTGCGGGGCAACCACGACGATTTTCTGGATCAGGTAATGCCCCTGCGGGTCGGGAAGAATTTTTCGATTCGGAAAGACTACATGCTGAACTCCGGCCACCGCCGGTTTTACGTTACCCACGGCGACGTGTTCGACTCGGTCACATCGCACATGAAATGGCTGGCTTACCTGGGCGATATCGGCTACACCTTCCTGTTGTGGGTCAATAAATTTTACAACCAGTACCGAAGCTGGCAGGGCAAACCGTACTACTCGCTGTCGCAGCAGATAAAATCGCGGATCAAAAAGGCGGTCAGTTACATTTCCGATTACGAGCAGAAGCTGACCGAACTGGCCCGCGCCCGTGGTTGCGACGGCATCATCTGCGGGCACATTCACCAGCCCGCTATTCGCGAGTTCGACGGTATCCTGTACATGAACTCCGGCGACTGGGTTGAATCGCTGAGCGCGCTGGTTGAAGATCATCAGGGCAACTGGAGCTTGCTTTATTACACGTCGGATCTGTCGCCTGAGGATGATACACCCATCGTCAAGGATGCCGACGAAATAGCCCGCCCAACTGACGATATCAGCTCACTTGTCTCCTAACCTGTTTATCTTTACCTACCAACCGGCAGTATTATGCGCGTTCTATTCATTGTTCAAGGCGAAGGGCGGGGGCATCTGACGCAGGCTCTATCGCTCGCCCAGATTTTGAAATCGGCTGGTCATGACGTAACGGGGGCGTTAGTCAGCGTAACCGGTCAGCGCGATGTGCCGGCCTTTTTCCGGGATGCATTTACGGCTCCAATCACGCCGGTTTTTAGTCCCGGTTTGTTTTATAACCCGGCCACAAACGCTCTACAGCCCACCAAAACGACGCTCTACGCGATTCGGCATCTGGGCGGGCTGTGGCGGAGTCTGCAACAGGTATACGATATTATCGAGCAGCAACGGCCCGACGTGGTCATGAATTTCTTCGAAATGCTGGGCGGGCTAACGTACGGCTTGCTGCGCCCGTCGGTACCGATGGTTTGTGTTGCGCATCAGTACATGGCTTTTCACCCAAATTTTCAGCGGCCCAAGGGGCAGTGGCTGTATCGACTCGCGTTTAAACTCAGCACGCACATGACCTGCTTCGGGGCCGAGGAGATGCTGGCGCTATCGTTCGACAAGCAGCCGGACGCACCGAAGCAGCGCGTCCGTATCGTGCCGCCCCTGCTCCGGCAGGAAGTTACGCAGTTGAAACCCGTACCGGGCGACTCATTGCTGGCCTACGTGACGCAACCGGGTCTGCGTTGTGAAGTAGAAAAAGCCCATCAGCAACATCCGGCTATCCCGATCGACGGTTTTCACGCGCAGGCTACCGGTCCCGACCAACCAGTCGACGCGACGCTGACGTACCACGCTATCGACGGCAAACGGTTTCTGGAGTTTATGGCCCGCAGCCGGGCGGTAGTCACAACGGCCGGTTTCGAGTCGGTGTGTGAAGCGGCTTATCTGGGTAAGCCAGTGCTGATGATTCCGCAACCCAATCACTACGAGCAAGCGTGCAATGCCATCGACGGACAGCGGGCGGGCGTGGGCCTGGCATCGGACAAGTTCGATCTCGATCAATTGCTCGACTATCTTCCCGACTACGACGCGTCGCTGAGCGACCGGTTCCGGGCCTGGCATGGTCGTGGTTACTTCCTGTTTCTGGCTGCGCTTAACCGGGCGACTACGCCCCGTTCCCGACCCACCAGCGGTTTCTTTATGACCCGTATGCGGCAACTACTCCGCTCCTGAGCGCCGGTGCATACAGTTATCGTGAATACGGAAAGTCAAGCGGATTTGGGTACTGAAATGTATAGCCTGTCGCCTGAATCAGTTTTTCGGGACTGATTACTTTGTATGACACCGGTTTTTCGGGCGCGACGAAGGTAGGGAGCGCATAACCGAAGTCATGGCAACTCCGGCGATAGATGGCTTCGCGGGTTGGATGCTCCGGTGCAACGGCGTTGAATGTGCCGTGCAGCTTCTTGTCCAGTATGGTAATCAGCAGTCCAATCACATCGTCGCGGTAGATGTAGTTTACGGGCACGGCTCCTGTATCAACCGTTTTACCGGCAACGTATTTTCCCGGAATCCGCTCGTAGCCCATCAGCCCTCCGCACCGTAAAATGGTTACCAGCCGCTCCGGTGCCAGCGTAAGCACCTTCTGCTCGGCCTCAACCAGAGCCGGTGCCGCCGACTCGTCGGGCATCGTTACATCGTTCTCGACGCTCATTCCCACCGGCTCCGCCCGTTCGGGATACACCGACGTTGTACTGACGTAAATTATGTGCCGGGCGGGGCCTTTACGGATCGCATCGACCAGATAGCCGATTTGCTGGGGGTGAAAAGCATCACCCTGCTGACCCGCTTTGGGCGGAATATTGATAACAACCGTATCGACAGTCAGTAAGTCTGTAAGATCGCTGGTGGGGGTTGGATTGAGCCGCAGCACCTCGGCACCGATACCCTGACTTTTCAACTGTGCCGCTTTTTCGGCTGTCGTTGTACTTCCCTTTACCGCGTAGCCAAGCGTTTGTAACGTCTTAGCCAGTGGTGCACCCAACCAGCCTAAGCCGACAATGGCAATCGATCTGTCGTCTGTCATAGCATAAAGCCAAAACTGATCGAGCGAACGTCAGGTCCCTGCCCCACTTGAAAGAGCGGGTTCAGATCGTACTTGACAAATAGGCTCGTCCGTTGCAGGCCAATATGACCAACCAGCCCGTACCGCAGACTGTTCAGGTAAAAACTGTTATGCTCCCGGCTTTTGTCGCCGTTTTCCCGCTTGATCTTGGTGTAGCTATCCAGCCGGTACCCGACAAAGCCGCCCAGTCCAATGTGGAACGATTTCCGGCCCGATGCACTGTACAAACTCAGCCGGGGCACCACGGGCACCTGAAGCGCGAACGTCGTCAGTTTCGTTTTGTCCAGTCGTTCGCTGTAAGGAGCCAGCACGACGCCTTCGCTCCCTCGACTGGCAACGACATTGTTATCGAACATATAATTGCTCCAGGCCGCTTCTACTCCGTATTGCAGGCTCAGCTTTGCCCGTTCTCCATTGATGATTGTAGGCCGCTGCCGAATGACAACGGCAAAATAACGCGACCCGACGGGCCGTAATTCGTACTGACTGGGGCTATAGCCCGGCACGGCCGTGCGCGTAATCAGTGCATTCAGTCCAAGCTGAAAATCGATACCTCTGGCCCAGTTGTTACGACTCTTCCGGGCCATATCTTTTTTATAATCCCGGCGATTCCGGGCTGAATCGGAGCGCGTCGTATCGGTATTGTTGATAACGATCATCACGCCATCCTTACGCCGGGTTACAACGAGCAATGTGTCTTTCAAGAAACGGTCACCGTCGCGGCTGATCGCTGTCTGCCCGTTCGGCACCGAATCCAGCTTCATCCCCATTTCCCGCACAATCTTGTTCAGGTCGTAGTTTGCCAACGCCTGAATACCGGCTTTGTCGGGCGCGTAAATAACCATACGGGTCCGGTTAGCGAAGCGAATCACCAGCGAGTCCGTCGGCTGGATCGCCCTGACCTGGCTATTGAATCCACACAGACCAAGCAGGATCAATAGTATGCACAACCGATTGCTCATTGTTTGGCGGGTTTATCTTTTTCCAGCTTTTGCCGGATGCCTTTGTATGCCCGGCTCAACAGCCCGCTTTCATCCGTCGATCCCTCTTGGCGGGCGACATCATCGTCCTGCTTCAACCGCTTCACCTGACCCCAGAACGAAGCCTTACCCTCCTTTGTCGGACTAGCCGCCAGCACCGGCATATTGTTGACGACCGACCGGGCTGTCTGCCGGGCCGCGACCAGTGCTTCCGATTCTTCAATCGTCACGATCAGCACGCGTTCGGTTGGTGCCTTCGGCGCCACGGACGCGTTTGGGACAGCTGCTATCATTTTTGGTGTCGTGACTGGCTTGTCTGTCATCGGCTCAACCTTTACTTCCGTTTGCACGGTCGCTTTCAGCGGTGCATTGGCTACTTGCGGCTTTTGTCTGAACAGCGTCCGATCCTGTTTACCAATGCTAGGACCCGACGATTTTCTATCCATCACTGCCTGTTCGGAGACGGGGTTGTTATCGGCCAGTTGTGATGCTGTCTTTTCGTTTCCAGCCCGTTGCGCCACCGGCTGGTTCTCTGGTACGGGTTCAGTTGTTGGCTGCTTTTTGCTGTTCACCGCCACAGTCGAACCATCACTGACGGTAACAGCCGATTGATCGTTTGTATATAGCCAGCCAAAGAGCAGCGTCACAGCCAGGCAGGCGGCAGCAGCCATCTGCACGCTTGTATTACGCCAGAATACCATACGCGGTCGCGCCTGCTGGCCCTGCATACGCTGTTGTAGCCGGGCAAAGCTGTCTGGTGAAGGCGGGCGCTCAAGGTTGCCCAGTCTGCGGGCAAACAAGTCGTCAAGATGATTTTTTTCGGAGTTGGGTTCCATGTTCGTTCGTTTGTTGTTCCTGCTCTGCCTTCACAATGGTGGCCTGTAGGATGGCTCTGGCCCGGCTTAGCTGCGATTTCGACGTCCCCTCCGAGATACCCAGCAGATCAGCGATCTCGGCGTGGCTGTAGCCTTCAATGGCATATAGGTTGAAGACGGTCCGGTATCCATCCGGTAGCTGATTGACCATGCGCAGCAAATCATTTTCGTGGATGGCCGAGTCTGCCCACACGTAATCCGGCTCGACGGACGCGTCTTCGATGGGTATCTCCTGCCGCCACTGTTTATTTCTTCGCAAAAACATCAGCGACTCAGTCACCATCACTCGTCGAATCCAGCCTTCAAAACTGCCATTCTCCCGAAACTGATCGATTTTTTCAAAGACGCGCATGAAGCCGTCGAGCATCACTTCTTCCGCATCGTCCCGGTTAGCGCAGTAGCGCATACACACGCCCAGCATTCGACCGGAAAACCGTTCGTAAGCAACCTTATGCGCCCGGCTCTCACCGCGTCGGAGCGCGGCAATGAGTTGAGTTTCGGTTGTAAAAAACGGTATAAGTCGAAGCATGAGGCTACCCTATTTACCGACAAGATGCAGCATCGGTAGGAACAGGTTGCATCAGCCCCCAAAATTTTTCTATAAAAAAAGGGACTCTAGTTTTAGAGTCCCGGTTGATACTTGATTCCGGCTACGTAATGTAGCCAGACTACTCGTGATATTCGAAAGTTGATCGGCGCAATAAGTATCATTACCGGTGCTACAACGGTGGCATATACCCAGCCTTCCGGGTCACCGGCAAAGTAAAACAGCATGAAACCGATCAGAAGTGCAACGCCCCCGGAGATAGCGTAACTGACGTACATAGCGCCTACAAAATAACCCGGCTCAATCTCGTACCGCAACCCGCAGTGTGGGCAATGCTCATGCATGTCATCAAAACCGCGCGGGGAATAAAATGGCTTGCAGAATATTTTACCCTGCCTACAGCGAGGACATAGCCCGTTTAATACGGCCTGCGATTTCGAGACGTTTTCCATGTTCGCGTTTGCTATTCCGGTACCACATGTAGCTTACTACCGTTACCAGCAGATAAGGAGCAGCCAGCAGGTACATGATACCAATATTTAATTGCGAAGCCACTACACTCCGGCCGTTACTGACAGTGCTTTCAACCGTACCCCGACACATAGCGCACTGTGCCAGCAGGTCCGTGTTTGCCACCACGAGCAACAATAGTATTAATGCAACAGTCCAGCGTTTCATAAGTTTGTTGTTAATGCAGGTAATAAGGCTTGATCATGAAATAAACGACGACACCCGTAATACTGACGTATAACCAAATCGGGAACGCCCATTTTACCGCTTTCACATGTCGTCCAAATTGGCCACTCAATGCGTAATAAACAGCGCGCAGCACAAACCATACGACCACTACAGAAAGCACGATATGCGACACCAATAGAAAATAATAAATCGGTCTGACCCAGCCCTGCCCCCCAAACGACGTCGACTCATTGGTCAAGTGATACAAAACGTAACTCACCAGAAAGATCGATCCCAGTGTAAATGCAGCCAACATCGTCCGCCGGTGGGCAGCTACATTGTTTTGTCTGATAAAATACAGCCCCAGCAGCAGCAACACAGCTGTTGCCGAATTGATGATCGCGTTCAGGTGTGTCAGATAGGTCGTCCAACTGCCTAAATCTACCTTTTGCCGAACACCCAACAGTACAGCTACGGCTACCGGAATCGCTATCGACAGAACATTGATGAGCCGATTGGCTTTTTGCTCCTGTACAGGCGGTATTGCTTCCATGTCTGTGTTATAGTTTACGGTATATGTCAAGCAAAACTCTGATTTCCAGCACCAGGCGATCTACGTCTTCTTTGTCCGTACCATCGTAAAAGCCGCGAACGATACCGTCCTTATCTACTAAAACCAACTTTTCGCTATGGATAAAAGTTTCGTCGGGCTTACCCGCTTTTACCCCTGCATCAACGGCCGGTAAGTAATAACCCGTCATCGCCAGATTATATATTTCCGTTTTTGATCCGGTCAGAAAATACCACTTACCCGGGATGGCATTGTGCTTCTCTGCGTACGCCTTCAACTCTGCGGGCCGGTCATGCTCTGGATCGACGGAGTAAGAGATGAATTTTATATCGGCGTTATTGACAAATATATCCTGCACCCGGGTGAGCTGCGACGCTATTTTAGGGCAGATCGTACCGCAGCGGGTGAAGAAGAAATCGGCCACGTAAATTTTCCCCTTGACAATCGACTGATCGACCGTTTTTCCATCCTGGTCGATAAGCCGAAACGGTGGTATATGCCGGTAAAGCGTATCAGTTATGACGCTCCCATCCGCCTGTGTGACCGGACCCATCCTTGGCTCACTTCTAGTAGAATCAAGCTGGGGTAAGTAGCGTGGTAATGTATAGTGGTTTTGCGTGGCAAACCGCAGGAATAAATACAGCAAAGCCGGAACCACCAGCGTTGCAACTAGTATTCCGGCTTTCAAACGTTTCGACATGATCGTAACAATCCTAGTTCAGTAATGCAACCGTCTCTTGACGACTTACACTACTATAACCAAAATTAGCTTACCAGCGATCCACAAAAATGGCGGCTCCCTCATTAAGTAGCGCGACCAGTAACCAAACCACAAAGATTACGGGCACCACTATCGCCCAAATGAGGCTTTTCACCTCATGGCGCAGGTGCATGAATTCACCAACTATGTAGAAGGCTTTTATGAGCGTCATGATTACGAAAATTGACGTCCGGAAGCCCCCGGGCTTCATAAAATAAGCCAGGGTAAATTCAACAGCTGTTATTGCAGCCAGAATCCAGAACGTCCGCCAGATTACACCCGTGTTTGCGGCTGGAATCTCGTGTAACTGTTCGGTAGCGTGTTCGTGCGATGCCATGTTGGTAGAGAATAAAGACGTTATACGAGATAGAAGAAAGTAAATACAAAGACCCAGACCAGATCAACGAAGTGCCAGTATAGACCTACTTTTTCAACCATTTCATAATGACCACGACGTTCGTATAAACCGGTAGCAGCCCGGTAGAAAATCAGGATGTTCAATATAACGCCACTAAATACGTGCGTTCCGTGAAAGCCGGTGATAAAGAAAAACAAATCAGCGAACGCCGGTGGGCCGTACTGGTTTTCAACCAGATTAGCTCCGAAGATAGTCCGTTGAACCGTTTGACCGTTTACCAGCTCACTTATGACCGTACCCGTTTCTGTACCGTGAATAAAGTGTGACCACTCCCATGCCTGGCTACCAAGGAAGGTGAAACCACCCAGAATCGTCCACAGCATGTATTTTTCGACATCTTTCCGATCCATCCGATGACCTGCTTCTACGGCAAGTACCATCGTTACACTGCTGAAGATCAGAATAAACGTCATGATACCGACGAAAATCAGCGGCAGATCAACACCATGCAAAAATGGCAACGCGTTGTATACTTTCTCCGGCGTCGGCCAGTACTGATTCGAGAACTGGAAAATCTCGCCATCGATAGTGGGGTTCCAGGCTGGATAACTGTACCGGATCAGACCATACGTAACCAACAGGGCTGAGAACGTGAAGGTATCTGAAATCAGGAAGAACCACATCATGAGCTTACCATAGCTCACTCTCATTGGTTCGACCCCACCCATCCAGGATTTCTTGTCGAACACGGCGTCCGATTCGGTAGTCAGAGGTTCGTGGGTTGCGGTAGCCGCCATGCCTTTAAACGATTATCAATGAAAATAGACTAGAAAGAAAAACAAATAAAGCCAGAGAATGTCTAGAAAATGCCAGTAAGTGGCCGCTATTTCGATTTGGTTCAGGCTTTTGGCGTGTACGTTCAATCGAAACGAAGCCCACAAGGCAAATACTAGTACGATCAATCCTGAAATCAGGTGAAAAGCGTGTAATCCGGTAAATATGTACATGAATGAACCAGCCGGGTTACCAACGAAGAACACGTTCTCGTTAACTAACTCAACCCATCCCTGAAACTGCATATACAGGAAAATCAGCCCTAGCGCAAAAGTAATGCTTATTGCTGTTTTGAGGGCGGTGAACTTGTCTTTTTTTGCCGACACATACGCCCAATGCATTGTTAGGCTGCTCAACAACAACACGCCTGAACTGTACATGAAGACAGACGGAATTTCGTATTCCAGCCAGTTTCCCTCCGCCCGCCGAACCAGATAGGCACTGGTCATAGCGGCAAAAATCATGATGATACTGACGATGAACAGCCACAAGATAAACTTGCGGGGATTCATTGATAATGTTTCCTCGGGCTCTTCAGCGAGCGCGACTTCATTCACATATTCGTTCATTGGTGCTACACTTTATCGAGTAAGTACACGATCTGAACAACCGGCAGATAGATCAGCGACCCGAACATCATTTGTAGGGCCGCTTTGTCCGTACAGGTTCTCATTAAGTGAAACGTCTGCGCCAAAAACAAGATTCCCCCAATCATAGCAACAGATGCAGAATGAATACCAGTCATTCCCAGCATATAAGGTAACCAGCCGATTGGCACCAAGAAGAGCGTATACAACATGATACGAAAGGCAGTGTCGGCATCCTTAGCCTTACCCGGCATCATTTGAATACCTGCTTTTTTGTACTCGTCAAAAGCCAACCAGCCTATCGCCCAGAAGTGCGGGAATTGCCAGAAGAATTGAATAGCAAACAGGATTCCCGGTGCCCATCCGAACTGATTTGTTGCCGCTACCCAACCAATCATTGGTGGAAAGGCGCCCGGTAATGCACCGATAAATACAGCGATTTGTCCTCTCCGTTTCAAGGGAGTGTAGACGAACCCGTATAGCAGCAGTGAAAGCACAGCCAACGCAGCTGCTCGCACGTTGAATACGTAAATGAATAGAAACAGACTCAACGAAAATAACAAGAACGACACCCAAGTCGCTTCCGCAACTGTTGCCCGACCGGTAGGTAACGGGCGTACAGCTGTACGTTTCATAAATCGGTCCGAATCTTTCTCAATAATTTGGTTGATTATATTGGCCGAGCCTGTGATTGCAATCGAGGCAATTACCAATACCACAATTTTCCACCATATTACAGTATTGGTAGCCAGGCAATAACCGAATACACCAGAAAATACAACGGCCAGTGTTAGCTTCAGTTTTATCAGCTCAATGTACACTCCTAACCGCTCTGCAACGAACTCCTTTATTGAAATGACTTTTTCCATTTAGCTGGATTCTAGTGACAATTCTCTGTCGGCGGTGGATGTGTTTCGCTGCAATGTTAGTAGTACAACCATAAATTGGATGCCGATCAACATGACAGCCAGTAGTATATGAATCGGCTGAGCAAGAGCAGGGACTGCGAAATAACCCATTATAGCACCAGTCGCAATTTCGACACAGACCATTGCTACTAATCCTGCACCCAGTTTACGAAGGATACCTGCTTGCCTGATGGCTCTTATTTTGATAATAAGATAAAAGTGAGCAGCTAAAACCAGCAGCGAGTAAGATCGATGTACGTAAAAGGGCCAATTCAATTGATCAACCCAATCCTGCCTCTGTTCGTAGCCTAAATGCTTAACAACCGCATCTAGATTGTCGCGTACTTCAGTCCCTAGAACAAGTTGAATAAAGGTGAGAATTAACACCCCTATTGCGATTGTCCGTATTTGGTACCCTGTTGCACTGCCGACCGATAGCCCAGATGCCCAGGATCGTCTATTTGAATGCACCCAGACAAATAGTAAAGCAAATACTACTAAAATAGCGAGTACTAAGTGTGCAGTTATTAAGTAGGGTGCCAGTTCAGTCGACACAACTTTGGAACCGAGCCAGCCGTTTGCCCCAATCAGTATAAACGCAGCCAAGCTACCCCAGAATAAAGGTCGGTCACGATTAAAGAAAGAGATAGATGTTATCAGGGTCGCAAAAACAAAGAAGCCTGACAAAACGCCAAGCAACCGATTTACATACTCTATCCAAGTCTTTGTCGCATTGAATACAACTTCACCTTTGAGCTTTGCTCCGTAAACTTCCTGATAATTTGGTGGTAATTGGCTTGCATGTGTAGGAGGCACCCATTGGCCAAAGCATTTAGGCCAGTCAGGACAACCCATCCCCGACCCAGTTCCCCTGACAATACCCCCTGCTAAGATTAGCAGGTAAATGATGAGTACTGTCAGGAGAGCTAGTATCCGGAAACGAGTGGTGTCAGTGCGGTTGCTTGAACTGATCATTCAGATTTTGCGCTTCAATCTCTTTCTCCAACGAGATCAACTCATTCTCGTGAGGCAAGTTTGACTCGAGCGTTTGAGAATAAGGCACGTTTTGAGGAATGAAGTCGTCCTTAGCACCTGGTTTGCTGTAATCGTACGGCCAACGATACACCGCAGGAATCTCACCGGGCCAGTTACCATGCCCCGGAACAATCGGAGTGGTCCACTCCAGCGTGTTCGACTTCCATGGGTTTTGCGTAGCACGGCGACCACGAATAAGACTGTTCACGAAATTGTAAATGAACACCCACTGCGCAGCAAAAGTAAAGATTGCCGCAAGGCTGATGAACGCATTCATGTCAGCAAAGATGTTCTTCGTAAAGTCGTAACTGGTGAACGCGTAATACCGGCGGGGGAAACCTGCGATACCAACATAGTGCATTGGGAAAAACACCAAATAGATACCCACGAATGTCAGCCAGAAGTGTATGTATCCCAAATTCTCGTTCATCATACGACCGAACATCTTAGGGAACCAGTGATAAACACCTGCTAACAAACCAAACGCTGAAGCCGCACCCATTACAAGGTGAAAGTGAGCGACAACGAAGTACGTGTCATGCAACTGAATGTCAAGTGCTGAATTACCAAGGATAATACCGGTCAAACCACCCGAGATGAAGAACGACACAAGGCCAATCGAGAATAGCATAGCCGGAGTAAACCGGATATTACCCCGCCATAGTGTCGTAATGTAATTGAATGCTTTCACAGCTGATGGAACGGCAATGATGAGCGTCAAAAACATGAAGATAGACCCAAGGAATGGATTCATACCCGACACAAACATATGGTGCGCCCATACGATAAACGCAAGGAAAGCAATACCCATCATCGAGGCAATCATGGCCCGATAACCGAAAATTGGCTTACGTGAATTCGTTGCAATGATTTCTGACGTCATACCCAGCGCTGGCAGCAACACAATGTATACCTCAGGATGGCCCAAGAACCAGAATAAGTGCTGGAACAAAATCGGGCTACCACCTACGTTCGGCAATGCTTCACCGTTCACGTAGATTTCCGACAAGTAGAAACTAGTACCGAAGCTACGGTCGAAAATTAGCAGCAGGGAAGCTGAGAGAAGAACTGGGAACGAGATCAAGCCTAGTACCGCCGTCAGGAAAAAGGCCCAAATCGTCAGTGGTAACTTGCTGAACGACATGCCCCGTGTGCGTAGGTTAATAACTGTTGTGATGTAGTTAATACCACCTAACAGCTGTGACACGATGAACAGCGACATACTGCTCAACCAAAGCGTCATACCCAATTCCGAGCCCTTGTGTGCCTGCGGCAACGCACTCAACGGTGGATAAACTACCCAACCACCGGCAGCAGGACCAGTTTCAATAAACAACGATATGAGCATCACTGCACTGGCTATAAAGAAAAACCAGTATGACAGCATATTCAAAAATCCTGACGCCATATCCCGCGCACCAACCTGAAGCGGAATAAGGAAGTTAGAGAACGTTCCGCTCAGGCCGGCCGTCAGCACAAAGAACACCATGATTGTACCGTGCATAGTAACCATAGCAAGGTAAAAATCAGGGTCGAGTTTGCCCGTCTCATCAATCCAGGTACCCAAGATAGGTTTCAGGAACCCCATTTTCATGTTAGGAAAACCTAACTGTAAACGGAACATGACCGACAGGCTGATACCGATAATTGACCAGATAATTCCGGTAATCAGATACTGCTTCGCAATTGTTTTGTGATCTTCAGAGAAAACATATGTGCGCCAAAAACTCTGTGGCTCGTGGTGATCATGTACATCAACATGAGCCACAGCAACCTGTGAGCTAGATTCTACAGTCGCCATAGTATTTGATTTAAAATAGGTTCAATCTTATCGTACAGTAGCAGTAGCTGCTACGTTTACACCACCTTGCTGCACCGATGCAGTTGTACTGTCAGCGGGAGCGGCTCCGTCTAAATACTTAGCAGCTTTTGCTTTCAGACTCGACGGAATACGGCTAGCCAACTCAGGTGTTGTAGTAAGCAATGGTTTCTGCTCCTTACACCATGCCTGCCAGGTAGCTTCGTCTTCAACAATCAAACGAATGCGCATAGAAAAGTGACCCCGACCACAAACTTCAGTACAAGCAATCTCGTACCCGAAATTAGGATTTCCAGTGATGTTGCGCATCTCGTCAGTCGTCTTATCCGCAGTGAATGCAAATCGGGTAGGCATACCCGGAACCGCATCCATTTTCACGCGCATGTGTGGAATGAACACACTGTGTAGTACATCCCGCGCTCTGATTTTAAGCAGAATCGGTTTGTTTACTGGAATATGAAGTTCCGTTGTGCTGGTAAAATCATCAAACGAGGCCTCGTCTGTATAGTCGATACCAGTATCGTTGGCGTTATCAATCAACTTGTAGTTATATGCACCCAGCTTGTTATTGTCCACACCAGGATAACGTACAATCCAGTTAAACTGCTTTCCAACGATCTCAAACGTCTGCGCGTTTTCAGGAGCTTCTGCCATTATATCCCGCCAAGCACGCCATCCTGTGAAAACCAGAACAGCCATAACAACAGCGGGGATCACCGTCCAGATTAATTCGAGCTTGTGATTTTCTGGATAATAAGCCGCTCTGCGACCTTCCTTGTGTTGATATTTCCAGGCAAAAATGAATAGAAGCGCATTGGTCGCAACAAAGGCGAACGTGATAACGCCCATCGATAACCAGAATAGAGTATCTGTACGACGACCGTGTGGTGATGATGCTTCAGGCAGGAAAAACTGCCGGGCGTACAGGAACGACCAAACGAAGCCAATTATACCCAGCACAAAGAAGATCAGGAAAAGAACCCCGTTGATGCGGTTGCTTGTCACTGAAAACTCGCCTTCAGCCGCTCCATTCGCATTCCTTACAACAGCTGCCATCCGAGACACGACCATTGCAGCCAAGCCCAGGAAGATCACCGATAAAATGGCGATTATGTAGATCATAGAAGTAATGAGTTATTAGTTAATATCGTGGTGCAGCGACTCTTCCAGCATTGGATGGTGCTTAGGAATCAGGTTAGCTTTTTCCAGCTGACTGTAAACACTCCACACAAATCCCGATGCAAAAATCAGAATCATACCAAACTCCATCGGACCGAAGCCAGCATGTGAACCGACTGTTCCAGGCATAATGTTTACGTAGAAATCAAAATAGTGCCCGATTACAATACCCCAAGCCGCAACTTTCAAAATTACGTTTGTCCGCTTCGATGCCGTTGTCATTAGAACAAGGAAGGGAAAGACAAAATTCAGGATAATGTTAATAAAGAACGGAGCTTTGTAGATACCACCAAAACCGCTAAAGATCTCCCGATAGTGAATCGTTTCTTCAGGTAAGTTAGCGTAGTAAATCAGCATAAACTGAGCGAACCACACATACGTCCAGAATATACTGAACGCAAACATAAACTTACCCAAATCATGTAAGTGGCTGGCAGTGACAACTTTTAAGAGTCCCTGCTCCTTCAGCATGATTACAGTTAAGGTAATGATAGCAAGTCCTGTTACATGCCAGCTAGCCAGTGTGTACCAGCCAAACATCGTGCTGAACCAGTGTGTATCAATAGACATCACAAAATCCCAGGCAGACGTCGATGATGTTACAGCGAACACAACCAGAAAGATGACACCAACACGTAAACTTTTGTAGTAGTATTCGGTACCAGCCGAGAGATCTTCCTGCAACGAGTACCCGCGAATTACACGCCATAGCATGTACCACAATACGAAGTACAGTGCAATACGAATGACATAGAACGGCGTGTTCAGAAAGCCATGCTTGCCAGCGATAATGGGATCGTATTCAGGGCTTGCCTTGTCGTACAGCCCGGGATTTGTCCAGTGGAATAGATCATGCCCCGCGATGAAAAACACGGCTAGCACAACAATACCCATAATCGGCAGATAAGCAGGAAGTGCTTCCGGTACCCGCTTAAAGGCCACTGACCAACCAGCCTGAGCCAAATAGTTATATGACATGAAGAACATGCCTATCACCGAAGCACCCGTGAAATAAATGGCGTTCAACCATACGTTAGCCCACAGTCGGTTTGTCCATTTGTAAGCGTGATGAGCCGCACCTTCTGCATGTTCTGCACCAGCAGCTGCGTGAGCGGCACCATGTGCTTCATGACCACTGCCAGAAGCTGCCAGGAAGCAACCTAGAGCGACCAGCACAATGCCTGCGCCCAGTCCCATGAGTACCCGGCGTTTTGAGTCAGCCGTAAATTCAAACTGTTCGTCAATAGACGGTATTGCGTGAGCCGATGCCATTCTAAATAAATTTGCTGTTTTGCTTTATTCAGACCCCGATAGTGTACTGATCTGATTGCCAGCCTAAATTAACCTTGTTGCAGTTTGTGAACGTACTGAACAATCTTCCAACGATCGTCAGGAGTAACCTGCGAACCATGTGGCCACATACGCCCCTTCCCATTCGTGATGACATGGAAGATGTGTCCATCATTAAGCGTTTTCAGCGCATCGGATGAGTAATTGGGTACCCCTTTGTACTGAGCAGCAACGGGTCCATCTCCTTTTCCACCTTCACCGTGGCAATGCTGGCAGTACCGGCCATACAGTACTTTACCATCGGCCAGTGACTGCTCTGTCTGCGGAATCGGATTCGTCAATACCCGTTCTGATACACCTATGCTGTCACTCGGAATGTTGTACAACATAAGGTCAGCGCTTGTACTGTCACCAGTACCAAACTTTGTTTGATAATTTGGACGGGCAACTGTTCCGGCGGCTGGTAAACGCATGTTTAGCCCCATCGGGTTTACATTGTTCTGCCTCACCTGACGATAGGGTTCATACCCAACCGCGTCGTACATCTGTGGAGCATACTCGAGTCCTGTGTTATCGTGTCCCCGCTTGCAGCTAGAGCTAACAACGACCAGACTCATTAGAGTCAGTGTTGCGATGCCCATATTATATGCTGTTCTGATCATGGCTGAAATTAAAACTGCTTGACGTTTACCTCTGCGGCTCCTGACCGTTTAAGGATGCCCTCAATATCGCCCTCTCCAATGCTATTCTTACTCATGTCGATAGTCATAGCGAACTTGTTGTCTGTCGTTCTAAGATCATACATGAGCGGTTTGACAGTAGGCCCTAATCCATTTGACAACAGGAAAGTACCAACCATACCCAATGCACTGAACAGCACTGTAAGCTCGAAGAAGATCGGCACGTAAATAATTGGCGAGTAAGAGTCTTTACCGCCAACTACCATAGGCCAGTCGTACCCTTCAGTGTAGAAGGTCAGCAAAATTGCCGTAAGCGTACCGGTAAGACCGAATAGAAAAGCGGCAATCCCCAACTTGGTGCGTGGGTGTCCTAGTGCTACATCGAGACCGTGGATCGGGAACGGGGAATACACTTCATGAATTTTCACTCCCGCTTCCCGTACGTCTTTCACTGCCTGCAATACGACATCATCGTCGTCATATATGCCTACCAGAAACTTACTGTTGCTATGCGCGTCTGACATAATCAGGACTTGTTAATTAATTACTGCTCCGTTCCAGCGAATACAGCCAATTGGTTAATCAATATTCTTGTTGAACGTTGGATTCGTCACCCGCTCACCCTTAGCGACTCCAGATACTGAAGCTGGTAGCCTTTCTGATGATGACTTGATTACTGTTTTCACTTCCGCCATATTGACAACTGGCAAGAACTTTGAAAACAGAAGAAACAGGGTGAAGAAGAGACCAAACGAGAAGATGTAATCGCTGATGTCGAACAGTGTTGGGTGAAACATTGCCCAGCTAGATGGCAGATAATCACGGTGTAGCGATGTTACAATAATAACGAACCGCTCAAACCACATTCCGATGTTCACGACTACCGACAGGGTGAATGTCCAGACAATGCTACGACGAATAGCACGTGACCAGAATAGCTGTGGTGAAATCACGTTACACGTCATCATAGCAGCATACGCCCACCAGTATGGTCCCGTAGCGCGGTTAATGAACGCATAACTTTCAAATTCAACTCCAGAGTACCAGGCAATAAAAAACTCTGTCAGGTAAGCCACACCAACAATAGAACCTGTCAACGTAATTACCTTGTTCATCGACTCGATATGCTCGATGGTGATGTAATCTTCCAGTTTGAATACGACCCGTATAATCAACACTAGGTTTTGCACCATCGCAAAGCCAGAGAAGATAGCACCAGCAACGAAGTAAGGCGGGAAGATTGTAGTATGCCAACCCGGAATAACCGAAGTAGCAAAGTCCATACTTACGATTGTGTGTACCGAAAGTACCAGGGGAGTCGACAGACCAGCCAGAATCAAACTGATGTATTCATAACGAGCCCACGTCTTGGCGGACCCGTTCCAACCCAATGAGAAAGCACCGTATATATAACGTGATACTTTACTACGGGCGCGGTCACGAATCGTTGCCAAATCGGGCAACAGGCCCATGTACCAGAACACCAGCGATACAGTAAAGTAGGTACTAATGGCAAATACGTCCCAAACAAGAGGTGATTTGAAGTTTACCCACAGTGACCCCAATGTGTTTGGCAAGGGTAGCGCCCAGTAAGCCAGCCATGGACGGCCCATGTGCATCAGAATGAAACTGGCAGCACAGAGAACGGCGAAGATCGTCATAGCTTCGGCTGCACGGTTGACGGCAGTCCGCCACTTCTGGCGAAACAATAACAGGATAGCCGAAATAAGCGTACCGGCGTGACCAATACCTACCCACCACACAAAGTTGGTGATGTCCCAGGCCCAGCCTACGGTTTTATTCAGGCCCCACACACCCAGACCCTCCCACCAGGTCCAGAATACGCAGGCAGCTCCGTAAATAAGCACAACAACAGCAATCGTGAATGCGATTGTCCACTCTCGGGTTGGTTTGCCTTCAACCTGCCTGCTGATGTCCTCCGTTACGTCGGCATAGGTTTTACCACCGGTGACGAGAGGAGTTCTTACGGCTGATGTAACATGCGACATATTGTTACTATTTTCTGTTGTAAACGATTGGTTGATTAACCCGAAGTCTGGCTACGCCAGAACTCCTTGTTCACTCACTTTGCTTAAGCTTCGGCCGTTTTCTGAACACGTTCCTGTTTTGGCCCTTCGTCTTTGTTACGAATTTTGGTCAGATAGGAAATTTGCGGACGAACGTTAATTTCTTCCAGCACGTGGAATGCACGCCCTTCACGCTCAACTTCGAGTGTCTGCGTAATCGTGCTTTCCGGGTTATTCATATCACCGAAGATGATTGCTTCCGTTGGGCATGATTGAGCACAGGCGACCTGCACTTCATCAGGCATCAACCGACGGCGCTCTTTCTTAGCAGTCAGCTTCGTTTCCTGAATACGTTGTACGCAGAACGAGCATTTTTCAATTACACCCCGCGAACGAACAGTGACGTCGGGGTTGATAACCATCTTACCCAGATCATTATTGAAATGGTAATCAAAGTTATCGTTATCGAAATACTTGAACCAGTTGAAACGGCGTACTTTATAAGGACAGTTGTTAGCACAATAGCGAGTTCCCACGCAACGGTTGTACGTCATCTGGTTCAGACCTTCCGTGCTGTGAGTCGTTGCAAGTACAGGACATACTGTCTCACAAGGTGCGTTACTACAGTGCTGACAAAGCATTGGCTGGAAGGTAACTTCCGGATTAGCCGAAGCAATCTCCAGTGCCGAGTAATCTTCTGCTTCAGCGTCGCTACTGTAATAACGGTCAATACGCATCCAGTGCATTTCCCGCCGATTGATCACTTCTTCACGACCAACTACCTGGATGTTGTTCTCGGCATTACAGGCAACTATGCAGGTACCACAACCAATGCATGAGTTCAGGTCGATCACCATACCCCATGAATGGTTCGGCTTGCCGTAACCATTCCACAGAGAGATATCCGTCGGTGCCTTAGGACCTTCCGACGTTTCAACATGCGGAATGTATCGACCAGCCTGTGGGTCTTTGACGTAGCTGGCAAGAATTGACTCCTGCAAGACCGCCTGACGGCCCATTACCGTTTCGTGCGTTTGCGTCTGCGCGATTTCCCGACGACCACTCGCTTTCGCTACGGTAGCCGTGAAAGCTGTCATCATGACAACACCATTACTGATACTGGTAAACGGAAATACGTTCTTACCAACACCATTGGCTGATCGGCCAGCTTTTTCACGACCGTATCCGATAGCGACTGACACTGTGTTATCAGCCTGACCCGGCTGAACCAAAACGGGCAGGTCAACCGATTTACCATTTACGGTAATCGTAACCAGATCATTTTGCGCCAGATTCATATCAGCAGCTGTCTTTTGCGAGATAGCCGCGTAGTTATCCCAACAAGCCTTCGTGACAGGATCTGGTAACTCCTGAAGCCAGGGGTTGTTGGCAACTGAACCAGCTCCCAGCCCTACTTTCTCGTACAACGCCAGTTCCATACCCGTCCCTGGCTTGTAACGTTGCGCAATAGACGCTGCTGCTGCGGCTGTGTTGCCAGCAAACGAAGCTGTTGAAGCTACTTTTGCTTTATTCGGCTCAAACAAACCATCGTGCAGACACTTAACCCAGAACTCATCAAACGAACCAAATCCGGTTGCCTGCGGGAAATAATTAGTGCGCCAGAAGTTTTTCAGATATACCTGAAAATCGGCCGGACGTCCCGCCCATTTAAGCAAGCTCGACTGGAACTGGCGCGTGTTATAAATTAGCGTAATCGCTGGCTGCGTCAGACTGTAAAAACCTTGGTGCGGCTCAGCATCACCCCAACTTTCCAGAAAATGAGGAGCCGGGGTTATGTATTTTGCTAACGACGCAGTTTCATCAGCGCGGTCGGCAAATGATACCGATAACGCAATTTTTGGTAACGCTTCGGCCAGTTCAGCACCGCGTGCGTGGTCATACACTGGGTTTGCGCCATAAAACAGCACAGCACCTATCCGACCAGCTTTCGCGTCGTTAATAAAGGTGTTCATCTGCTGGTCGTTACCCTGACGGTAATTGACCGGTGTCCCCAAATCAATCGTACTCCCGTAACTGCCCAACAGGCTGTTGAGCGCATTGACTATTATCTGAACACTAGGGTCGTTTGATCCTGAAACAACCAACGCTTGCCCGCGTGCGGCAGCTAGATCAGCAGCTGCTTTGTCCAGATACTGTACCTCTACAGACGGAGCACTGATGGCAGTTCCGCCTAATTTGGCAGCTACTTTGTTGTAAAGAGCAGCTACGACAAGCCCTTCCTGCGATGGCTTTATGGCTCCACGATAATCGGCATTTGACCCGGTCATTGACAGACCCGTTTCAAACTGATATAGCCGTGACATGGTTTTTTTACCATTACCAACAGCACCGATCTTACGTGTCTGGATGTACGTCTTTGCGTTTTCCAGAGGAGCAATCCAGGTGCCGAGGAAATCAGCCCCGACGCTAACAATTGTTTTCGCTTTACTGAAGTCGTAGGAAGGAATTACCGCCTGCCCAAACGACTGCTGGTTTGCCAGCACCATACCATAGGCCGACGTAGCATCATACATGATGTGCTGGGCTGTCGGGTATCGGGTAATGAAATCAGCGATAACCGCCTTCGTGGCCGGGCTAAGTATCGTACCTGTCACAATACGAATGGCTCCGCCACGCGTGGCAACCGAAGCTAGTTGTGTTCCGATTTCCCGGTCGGCCGTAGCCCAGTCGATCTTGGCCTCACCTCGCTGCGGGCTTTTCAGCTTATCAATGTCATACAGCGACAGTACCGAGGCCTGAACGCGTGCTGTGGTTGCTCCCTTTGTAATACTCGACTGTGGATTTCCCTCAATTTTGATTGGCCGACCTTCGCGTGTTTCAACCAGAATAGCAGCATAATCGCCACCATCTGTGTATGTCGACGCGTAGTAGTCGGAAATCGACGGGAATGTGCCAACCGGCTTATTAATATACGGGATAGCCTTATGTACAGGCGTTTCGCAGGCAGCTAATGATACAGCAGCCATCCCGAAACCCATTGCTTTCAGAAAATCACGACGTTGGGTGTTTGAACCGCCCAGTAGACCCTGTAGGTCTTCAGATGAGTCGGTCAAATCAGGGTTGCTGAACTCGCTGTTTGCATGCTTAACAAACGTCGCATCGTTGCGCAGCTCTTCTACCCCTTTCCAATACCGTTTAGATGTATTTTCCATGCTTGTTATAATCCAGCAATCGCTGGAATGAATAATGGGTACGTTATAACGAACAGAAAACCAGTGTGTGGGCTGTCAGTTCGCTAGTCATGGATCTTAATAATGGCACTTCGAACACTCCAAGCCACCGATATTTGCGACTTTCAGTGGTTCTTTACTGTCTTTGCTATGCAACGCAACCAGCTTATCGTAGTACCCGTTGCCCTTCGTATTAACTTCCGTGCGACGGTGACAATCAATACACCAGCCCATTGTTAACGACGACCGCTGTTCTACAACTTCCATTTTCTCGATCTCTCCATGGCACGTCTGGCATTGAACGTTACCGACGTTGACGTGCTGGGCGTGGTTGAAATAAGCCAGATCAGGCAGATTGTGAACCCGAATCCACTCGATGGGCTGATTGTTCTCGATGGCCGCGTAAATCTTCTGAATCTCCGGAGACTCTTTTTTGATTACCCCGTGGCAGTTCATACAGATGTTGGCAGCCGGAATCGTAGCACTTTTGCCTTTGTTCACACCCGTATGGCAATAGTTACAGTCGATCTTGTACTGGCCAGCGTGTAACTTGTGCGAGTAAGCAATAGGCTGTTTCGGTGCGTAGCCCTGCTGAACGCCAATGCTGTAAGCGCCGTCTATCGTTTCCTTGGCTACAACCAGCAAAAACAGCCAGATGACAATTGAACGAAGTGTCGAGTTATTGAACGCATCCGACGCCCCCTGCTTCAACCGCTGTGCGAGTGACGACTGAGGTGCCATTCCTTCGGTAGTGACCGGCGAAACCGCTTTCGACAGGATCGTGGCAATAGCCAGCAACACCCCAAGCACCAGCACCATCACGATCAACAACGCAACCAGTACGATAGTAAACAACTCCGAAGGACCGGAAGCGGCCCCACCAGCTGAAGCTGTTGTTGCCCCTTTCTGGTCGGTGGTGCCACCGCCACCAGTGGCTTGCGCAGGTGCGCCCTGCTGATCGATGTAAGCGAGGATACCGTCGATATCAGCATTTGTCAGGCTAGGAAAGCTTGACATCTGAACCTTACCAAACTTGTTAAAAACCTGGTTGGCATAAGCATCACCGCTGGCAACCACAGCCGATGAATTTTTGATCCACTTGTACAGCCATTCCTTACCGGGTGTACGTTGCTGAACGCCTTTTAGACCAGGACCAACCAATACATCATCACCTGTTGAGTGGCACTGTGCACAGTTGTTCGTAAACAGTGTTTTTCCTTTCTCAGCATCGCCACCCCCACCTGCGGGAGCAGCGGCAGCAGCTGGCGCAGCCCCAGCTGGAGCTGCCGCTGCAGATGAGTCCTGGGCGTATGACCGTCCACTGCCTACCATCAGCGCCAAAGCCAGAGACGCGGTCCCTAAAACTTTGTATAAATGGCTCATTTCGAGACGCATTTTAATTGATTGAATCAACATAAACACTACTACCTTTTTCTTGGCTCACAAAAGTACGACACGATCACTGCATAGGCAAAAATTGACCTTTAGTTATTTTTTGCCACATTTTTATTTATAAACGTTCTAATCAATTCAAATAATTGACCTGTTTTTACCCCGCGTCAACCAGACCAGTGTACTGACCTACAACGAAAAGAACCATTCGCTTGTCTCCACACTACATGGAGGTAAACGAATGGTTCTTTTCAATCATAATGAAGAGGTTCCGAGCGGATTCGAACCGCTGTACGAGCTTTTGCAGAGCTCTGCCTAGCCACTCGGCCACGGAACCGTTGTACCCTCAGCGTGCCCTTGCGGACGGCTTTGGGAGTGCAAATATAGGTCTTAATCGATTACGATTGATTCGGACATAAAAAAAAGCCCTGCACTTGGCAGGGCTTTTTGACAATTCTCAACAGTGTCGACCTAGTTGCGGCCTTCCATCTGCTCTTTCAGGGCTGCAAGCGCGTCGAGATCACCTAGCGTTGCACCACGCTCTGGCTGACTCGATGTTTGCGCAGGTTTTGCTGAAACAGCTTTGGGTTTCGACTCGCGAACCGGCTCGTTTTTCTCTTGCCAGGTACGTGTGTGCGACAACATGATACGCTTCTCATCTTTCGAGAACTCCGTCACCCGGAAGTCGAGCGACTCGCCTACTTCAGCGAACGTTCCATCTTCTTTGGTCAGATTCTTCAGTGACGAGAAACCTTCGATACCATAAGGCAACTCAAGCGTGGCCATTTTGTCGTTTTTGCTGATGATCGTGCAACGGTGTACGGTACCAACAGCAAACACAGACTCGAATGTATCCCATGGGTTTTCTTCGAGTTGCTTGTGACCTAATGCAAGACGGCGGTTGTCGATGTCCAGTTCAAGCACAACTACGTCCAGATTTTCACCAACCTTGATGAAATCCGATGGATGCTTGATTTTCTTCGTCCACGACAGGTCTGATACGTGTACCAGTCCGTCGATGCCTTCTTCGAGTTCCAGGAACAGACCGAAGTTGGTCAGGTTACGGACAACACCTGTATGCTTCGTACTGACAGCGTATTTCGTACGCAGTTCAGGACGAGTCCAAGGATCTTCCGTCAGTTGCTTGATACCCAGCGACATTTTCCGGTCGTTACGATCCAGCGTCAGCACCTGTGCTTCTACTTCGTCACCAACTTTCAGGAATTCCTGCGGGTTACGCAAGTGCTGCGACCACGACATCTCTGACACGTGGATCAGCCCTTCTACGCCCGGCATAATTTCGAGGAACGCACCGTAATCGGCGACATTCACGATCCGGCCTTTGACTTTCGAGCCAACCTGAATATCTTCTGACAGCGCATCCCATGGGTGAGCCTGCAGTTGCTTCATACCCAGCGAAATTCGCTTCTTATCTTCATCGAAGTCAAGTACAACGACATTGACCTTCTGGTCGAGGTGAAGTACTTCCGATGGGTGGCTGATACGGCCCCATGAAATATCAGTGATGTGCAGCAGACCATCAACACCACCCAGATCGATGAAGACACCGAAGTTGGTCATGTTTTTGATCACGCCTTCCAGTACCTGACCTTTCTCGAGGTTGTTCAGGATCTGAGCGCGTTGTGCTTCAAGGTCTTTCTCGATCAGGACTTTGTGCGAAACAACGACGTTGTCATTTGCATAGTTGATCTTGACGACCTTAACTTCCATCTTCTTGCCAACAAATACGTCGAAATCACGGATCGGCTTAACGTCGATCTGCGAACCGGGCAGGAAGGCTTCAATGCTGAAAATATCGACAATAAGACCACCTTTGGTCCGACGCTTCACAAAACCATCGATAACGAGGTCTTCATCAAGCGCACGCTGAATCTTCTGCCAGGCGGTAATAACTTTCGCTTTCTTGCGCGACAGCACCAGCTGACCGTTCGGGTCTTCCTGATTTTCTACGTATACTTCTACTTCATCGCCCATTTTGAGTTCGGGCATGTCCCGGAACTCGGAAGCAGGTACAAGACCATCCGATTTGAAGCCGATGTTGAGCAGAATCTCACGATCCGTAATCCCAACGACGGTTCCCATTACAACTTCTTTCTCTTTTACTTCCGACAACGTATTGCCGTACATTTCCAGCATCTGGTCGCGCTCTGTGTCCGAATAGCCGCTACCGAATCCTTTGTTGTCTGCCCGATCCCAATCGAAAGCAGGCATTTCGCGCTGTTGCGTTTTGCTCATAAAAAATGGTTTCCTGACCCGCTCAGTACATCAGTCCGTGGGTCAAGGGCGAACTGACTTTTAGGTTTGAAATTTTCCTTCCGAAAAAGGATTGCAAAGATAGCAAAAGGCTACTATAAAAAGTTTCAAAATGTTGATAACAAGTAGGAAAGCTCGTGTAAAAGCGCATTGCCTCCGGGTCAATCGTCACGATGACGTGACTGACCCGGAGGCAATGCGCTTTTGTGAGTTTATTCGTTACTGAAATGCTTTCTCTTTGCGAGCTAGAAAGGGGAGCCAGCTTTCTTCGATAGACCCTGAGAAGTCGCGTAGGAAAACCAGGAACGTCGGTTTGTATGGCTTCTGACGCAGTTTTAGATTCGCTTCTTCGGGGGTATAGTCTCCTTTGCGCGAATTACACCGCTTGCAGGCCGTTGCCAGATTATCCCAACTGGTTTTTCCGCCCCGCGATTTCGGGAGCACGTGATCCAACGTCAACTCATCACTAGTGCCGCAATATTGACAGCGGTGGTCGTCGCGTTTGAAAATGTTCTGCCGGGTAAGCATCACGCCCTTATACGGCAGATTGACGTAGCGGTGTAACCGTATAACGGTCGGCATTGGAAACTCAGCAGAAATAGTTCGGAGTTTGAGCAACTCAGATTCAGCAACGAGTTCGGCTTTATCTAAATAAACCAGCAAAAATGCCTTCGGGACGGAGCAGATGCTGAGTGCACTGTAATCTTGATTTAAGACTAATACTTTCCTGCCCATATCGCGTTTGAATGCCTCTGTACGGTAGCAAGTTACAGAGTTATCCACATAACAGCAAGAGCCGTGGAAAAATTACAATTTACACCGATAGGGCGTTTTCTCATTATCGTTCGCGTTGCATATCCCGCTGGGCATCACGCTCTTTGATACTATCACGCTTGTCGTACAGCTTTTTGCCTTTCGCCAGGGCGATGTCCAGCTTGGCAAACCCCCGGTCGGTTGTGAACATACGTATGGGTACGATGGTAAGGCCCTGATCTTTGAGGGTTTCAGCCAGCCGTCGCAGCTCGCGTTTGGTCAGCAATAGTTTGCGATCACGAAGGGGTTCGTGATTGTAATGAGTCCCTTCAGAATAGAGGGCTATATTCATCTGACGGACGTACAACTCGTCGTTCAGCAGTAGGCAATAAGCATCCTGTAGATTTACTTTTCCCTGCCGCACCGATTTGATTTCGGTGCCTGTCAGTGCAATACCAGCAGTGTATGTTTCGAGAAAGCTGTATTCAAACGACGCCCGACGATTACGAATGTCGACACGTTTAACGATAGACGAAGAGGCCATAACAGTCCAATAAGGTCGGCAAAGGTAGCCGTATTAGACAGAAACGCGGGGAGACTGTCACAGGTTTGTGACCGAAGCAGAGTTTACCTTTCCCAAGAGCATTGACAGGTCGCCTGGCGGGCCGGTGTTTTCGTTGTAAAAACGGTAGCGAAGTCACAGCCTCAAGACCCGGTACAGCACCGGCCCAAGCCACGGCGATATGAGCAGTCCACACGAAATATACCCGTGAGCTACTGCTTGTGAATTGGGCAAAAACAATGCCTGAACTGATATAGACTAGCTTTTATACGAAACTAGCCAGACTAACTTTTCGGATTGAAAAGAAGCAAATCGTTGATGTTACTTTAACAAAACGGGCGCAAACAGCAACAATAATAGTGCCATGACCTGAATACGCTGTTACACTCTTATCAATAAATAAGGGACGATATTCACATGAACATCGTCCCTTATTTACTGAGAGAAGGTAGCTTACTTTTTGGTGGCAGGAGCTGGTTTATCTTTATATTCTTTGTTTAACCCATCAAGCACAACCTGCGTGCGGTCGCCGGAAGGGTCTGCAAACAGAATACCGCCACCTTTCGTGTAACCCAGTACGAACTCGTACTTGTTGGTCGCATTCACTTTTTTCAGATAGTCGTAGATCTGATCGTATAGCTGCTTGTTTTTGTTCTGTTCCTCAACAGCCAGATTCTGCGCAGCCCGTTCGCGGTAAGCTAACAGATCCTGCTGTTCCTTTTGCAGTGAGGCCTCAGTTGCCCGGCCTTGCTCCTGCGTCATGGTTGCTGCCCGCTGCTGGAAAAACGCTGCTTTATTCTGAAGATTACGGCCTTTGGTAGCCAGATCGTTTTCCAGTTGAAAACGTTTGCTTTCCAGTACCTTCTGGGTGTCTTTGAAGAAATCGTATTTGGTCAGCAGTGAATCGACGTTGACATACACGATGTCGCGACCTTTCACAGCCGCAGGTTTAGCGACTACCGACTCAGCCTCTGGCTGACGGTCTTTGAAGTGGAGATAGTACAAAACGGCGACGGCGACAGCCAGCACAACATTGATAATCAGTGAGGCATTCTTCACAGGTAATCGACTTGGTTGGTGATAGTTTGTCCGACAAAGGTAATAGTTTACGCGTTTTTCGGGGTATGAGCCACCGGGTTTATAGACCGCCGGACGAAAAAGCCGGTCAGACCTGCCAGTCCGCCAACCAGACCACTCAGCATACCTGTCACCACCAGCGGTAGCGCTACCGAACTGGATTTAAAAAGCAGTGATCCCATACGTCCCGTAAAAATGCCGTCAGTGCGCAGATGAATGGCAAGGGCATAGAGCAGCCAAACAAGTGCAACGCCCAAAAAACCGGCGATAAATGCCTGACCACCACTCGTGCTGCGCCATACGCACACGGCAAATGCAACAATCGCCAGACTCCACCACGGTAGCACCAGCTGCGCCAGCGCACTGAGTAACAGAATAAGCACAATCTGAATCATAACTATTGATCGTCAGTAGTTTACTTGAGTGTAAGGTGCCGTTGAATGCGCGGGTGTTTCACCTGTGATGACGTAAAATAGAGCAGTTCGTTTAGCTTACCCTGCCGCCACGTTTCAACCATGTTTATGTAATACGGACTGCCGGGATTACCTGATTGCCCACCCGGGTAAACGCCATACGCTCTCGGTTGTGGCCCCAACGCGACGACCATCCGCCAGGACGGCCCCGTTCGTTCGGTCGTTGCGTTGACGATACCGGCACCACCACCAACGTCGAGATTCAGGACACTGAACGCATCAAGGCCAGGAATCAGGTGGCGAATGCCGGTGCTTTTGTAAGGTCCCCATGCCCAGGATTTACCAACCGCCCCGTATTTGCGGGTCAGGGTGTCGCAGGCAGCCCGGAAGCTCTGCTGTACGATCTGGGGCAAGTGTTCCCGAATGGGGGTTTTGGTGTTGTCGAACCAGCGAGAACCCGTATCACGCTTGATGAGTGTCAGTGTGCGGTCGAAGGTTGGTGGTCGCATGGGCAGGGTATCGCCCTCGTTGAAATCGTCGGCCCAGATCGCGCGCATCAATTGACTTGTCCACTCCGTGAAGATTGTTGGCCCAATCTCGCTGGCGTCATTGTTCATTTTCCACTGGTTGAGCGTACGCAAGGCCTGCTGCTCGGCTGGTTTCAGCCCCTTCTCAGTCAGTAACGGCAGCAGAATGGGCAGAGCATCGGCTGCACGGAGGTTGTATACGTCACTTTGTAACTGCCGCAGACTGTCGACGGTAGCTCCCTGCATCTGCGCCAGCCGGTTGTTTATCCGCTGGCCCCGTTCGTAGGGCGCAAACATCCAGTTGAGGTAATACGGGTACGTCGGATCGGTAGACGATTGGTTCGCCGAACTAACGAAATGGCGGGGCGGATTTTTTACAATCGGATTCTGTTCGGCGGGGATATAGCCATGCCAGTCGTCGGCGGGATTGGTACCGTCGAGCATGAACTTCCCCTGCTCCCGCCATTTAAGCGGAAACCGGCCGTTGGGCGAGATAGCGATGTCCTTCTCATTGTCGGCGAAGACGAAGTTTTGCGCCGGAGCCACATAGTACGTCAGTGCCTTCTGATAGTCAGTAAAGTTTCGGGCACGGTTGAGTTGGTAGAAGCAGATCAACTCGTTCGATGGCTTGTGCGCAATCCATTGAGCCGCGTAGCCAACGGGTATGTTTCGCTTGAAGGCTTTCTCCCCGGCTTCGTACACCACCGGCCCATGATGCGTGTACAACACGGTATCGTTGACCGTCGGCTGCCCTTTTACGGCAATCTGCTCGATACGTCGGCGGACCGGTTTCCAGCGGTTATCGTGCCAATACTCCCTGCGCGATGCGTCCCGGAATTTGACGGCGTAAAAGTCCAGCACATCAGACCCGACGTTGGTGACGCCCCAGGCTACGTCTTTGTTGAATCCGATAATTACGTTGGGTGATCCGGGTAGCGACGCACCGTAGACGTTTACCGTTGGCGACACCAGCTGAATCTGATACCAGATCGACGGTAGACTCAGTGTTAAGTGTGGATCGTTCGCCAGGATTGGGTAGCCCGTTGCCGACTTTTCAGCCCCCACAGCCCAGTTGTTTGAGCCAATGGCCGGATTTGCCCGTGGGTGCCGCATGGCCTGCGCCAGGGCGAAGTCAGGCAGATCTGCGACGTTTTGCCCACTATCGGCCGGTGCTTTCGGTATCGGTAACGGGCTAAAATCCCACTTCGTCCCGACGGGAATGATGGGGTCTTCGTGCGCCGGATAGTTTGGAAACAAATCAGCCGTAACCGTAGGGCCGTATTTACGCAGCACGTTCGTCATCAGCAGATCATCGGCTCCGCTCGCCAACGTACTCGTCATTGCTTTGAGCAACAGCGCACATTTGAGCGGTGTCCAGGCTTCGGGAGCGTACCCCAGCAACTTATATTCAATCGGATACTGCGCTGCGGGAAGTTGGTTGATCCAGGCATTAACACCCGCCGTGTAGGCGTCCAGCATGGCGCGTGTCTGCGGGTCTTTGTTCATCTCCGCCAACGTCTGTTCAGCCCCGTAGCCCATACCCATCCGCCGGTTAAAGCGGTCCAGTTCAAGGGCCCGGCTACCTACCACCTCCGACAAACGACCGGCAGCCGCATGTGTTTGAAACTCCATCTGCCAGAGCCGGTCACGGGCGGTCAGATACCCCTGAGCGAAATAAAGGTCATGATCGTTGCGGGCGAACACGTGCGGCACGGCCATATCATCGATCAGCACCGTAACGGGTTCCTGCGTACCCGATACGGTTATATCTTCGTCGCCAGCATGAACGGTTTCCGCATTTTGCCAGAAACCGCTAAACGGGCTCATCAATGGTCCAAAGGCGGGAATGCTCCCCCACGGCCGGTTCAGCGCCCACACGAGCGCGAGGGTGAGCAAACCCGTAAGCAAAGCAACGAAATAGCGCATAGACCGAAACAGTGAATACTTGTTGGTCCTGCAAGATTGTTATTCCGTTGCTCAACTAAAAACGCACATAGCACCTGGGCCAGAAGCTCTGTCAACGAACGACCGGTATTTGTCGACAGACGTGTACTTTTACCGTCAGATTCAGTTGCTTATCCTATGCGCCTGTCCGCTGCTTTCCTCCTGTTGCTGACCTCAATGACTCCACCGGCTACCACACTTCCGGCTTCGTTTGATATAGAAGGCCATCGGGGCTGCCGGGGACTAATGCCGGAAAATACCATTCCAGCCTTTCTTAAAGCACTTGATCTGGGGGTAACGACGCTGGAAATGGACGTTGTTGTCAGTAAAGACCGGCAGGTAGTGGTGTCGCATGAACCGTACTTCAACGCTGATTTTTGTATCGCGCCAGACGGTAAGCCGGTTGCGAAAGCACAGCAGAAAGAACGTAAACTATACCAATTGACGTACGACGAGATTCGTCAGTACGATACCGGCTCGAACGGAAACCCCAAATACCCGGAACAACAGAAGCAGAAGACAATCAAACCGTTGCTATCCGACGTGATTCAGCAGGTCGAAGCGTACCGACAGCAGCACAAACTACCGCTCGTTGCGTACAACATTGAGGTAAAGAGCGAAGCCAGTGAATACAATGTAAGTCAGCCCGAACCCGGCCCATTCTGTGATTTGGTGCAGGCGGTTCTGAAAGACCGGCTCCCGGCGAATCGAATCATTATTCAAAGCTTTGATTTTGCCGTATTGAAACACTGGAGACAGCAGGCCGACGCAGGCAATTACCCATCCGTCAGGCTGGCGGCACTGGTCGAAAACCTGCGTGGGGCTAAGAAAAATCTGGCAGAGCTGGGTTTCAAACCCGACGTGTATAGCCCCAGTTATCGGCTGTTGCGACACAAGACAATCGAGCAGTTGCACGAAAAGGGTATTCAAGTCATTCCCTGGACGGTTAATCAGCGAAAGGATATGGAACGGCTTAAACGCTGGGGGGTCGACGGGTTAATTACCGATTATCCGGACCGGACGGTGGGTTTGTAAAAACTAAGCTACCTCAGACGAGTTTTAAAATCAGATCAAACTGGCCGGGCCAATTTCTGCTTACTTTAGCACCATGACCCTCTTAAACACTACGCTTAAATGGTTGTTGCAACGGCGTCTGCCACGCATCGAAGCCATGATGAAAGCCCCCGGCGCGGTGCAGCAGCGTGTATTTTCGCAGCTTATCCGGTCGGGAGTGCGTACAGAGTGGGGCAAACAACATCACTACAAATCCATACGCAACGTCGCTGATTTTCAGCGGCAGGTGCCTGTTTCCAGCTACGAAGATCTGTTTCCGTATATCGAGCGGGTTATGATGGGCGAAACAAAGATACTGTGGCCATCGCCGGTACGGTGGTTTGCTAAATCGTCGGGTACGACCAACGGCCGTAGCAAGTTTATTCCCGTCACGCCCGAATCACTGGATGAAGGCCATTTTAAGGGGGGTAAAGACATGATGGCCCTCTACGTGGCCAACCGACCCGATAGCCGGACGTTTGACGGCAAGGGTCTGTCGATTGGTGGTAGCTTACAGGCCAATCCCTACGCTGTCAATAGTGCTGCCGGTGATGTGTCGGCGGTGGTTATGAAAAACCTGCCAAGCTGGGCGCAGTTTATCCGCACCCCCTCGGTCGAAGTGGCACTGATGGACGAGTGGGAAAGCAAGCTGGACCGCATGGCCGATATCACGAAAGATCAAAACGTAACCAGCATGCTCGGCGCGCCGACCTGGGGCCTGGTACTGATCGACAAGATTCTGGCCCGAACCGGCAAACAGAACATTCTCGAGGTATGGCCCAATTTTGAGCTGCTCGTGCACGGAGCCGTCAATTTCCAACCCTACCGCGACCTGTTCCGGCATCAGGTATTTCCGTCAGCATCGGTGCAATATCAGGAAGTATACAACGCATCGGAAGGCTTTTTCGCCATTCAGGATGATATGGGACGGCCCGGCGAGATGCTGCTTATGCTCGATTACGGCATATTCTACGAGTTTGTGCCCATCGCCGAGGCTAATCAGGCTCACCCGAAGGCGCTGACGATTGAGGAAGTCGAACTCGATCAAAACTATGCCCTTATCGTCTCGACCAACGGCGGGCTGTGGCGCTACCGTGTCGGCGATACCGTCCGGTTTACGTCGCTGTATCCGCACCGACTGAAGGTAAGCGGCCGCACCAAACACTTTATCAATGCTTTCGGGGAAGAGGTCATCGTTGAGAATGCGGAAGTGGCCGTTACGCGCGCCTGCGAAGCAACCGGAGCCGTGATTGCCGACTACACCGCCGGACCGGTGTACATGGGCAATGGCACGAGCGGCTGCCACGAATGGATTGTCGAATTTACGCAGGAACCCGTCAGCATGAGCCGATTTGAGCAGGTACTCGATCAGACACTGCGGGATATAAACTCCGATTACGACGCCAAACGGTACAACGATTTTGTGCTGCGTCCACCGCGTATTCACGTTGTACCCCGTGGTACTTTTTACACCTGGATGAAGCAGCGCGGCAAGTTGGGAGGGCAGCACAAAGTACCCCGGCTGGCGAATAACCGCGAATACCTGGACGATATCCTCGGCCGGGTACTCGAACGCTGATTAGCCCCGCACTACTTTTTTCTCGCGCAACAGCGCGTAGGTCAGCACCAGTTTGTCCGGATTCAACACGACCTGTTTCTCTACCTGACATACAAACAGTTCGTGGTCACCGGCGTCAGTCGAGTGCAACACACGACACTGCGCATAGCCGATGGCTTCCGTCAGGTACGGACAACCGCGTTCGTCCAGTTGATACGGCACCCGGTTGAACTTGTCACGTTCCCGCCCCGATTGCTGACCGAACTTTCGCACCAGATTGATCTGATCGGTGGCCAGCAGATTGACGTTCAGCATACCACTTTCCCGTACCAGTTCGATGGTGTGGTCTACTTTGTACAAGGCTACGGCCAGTACACGCCCACCCATGTCAGTTGCCATTACCCAGGCCACGATGTTCGCATTCCGGCGGGGGGTGCCTGAGTCCAGTCCGGCAACAGTAGTGACCGACTGAATATCGTAATTTTTGTATTTGAGCAGTTTGCGGGGCATAGCAACGGGGCGTGTGACCTGAGAACGAAGCCCTTCAGCCAATTGTTAACACAGTAACCCGATGTAGTTTTGCAGGACGCATTACCACCGGGCCGTTTATCCGCCGAATCATGAAATCGTTCGACATTCCTGAGTACTACCGTAGCCACGTCATTTCGCCAATCAAAGAGTTTCGGCGGAAGCGCGACAAACTCAAGCGTGATTTTACGCCTACTGTACTCGATTTTGGCCCGGTCCGGTTTCTGGTGGCCCGGCATTTTGGTTTCTGTTACGGCGTGGAAAATGCCATCGAGATTGCTTACAAAGCGATTGCGGAGAATGTGGGCAAGCGGATCTACCTGCTCAGCGAGATGATTCATAACCCCGACGTGAACGCTGATTTACAGGCACGAGGGGTGCAGTTTCTGATGGATACAGCTGGTCGTCAGCTGATTCCGTGGTCGGACTTAACAGCGGACGACGTTGTGATTATCCCGGCTTTTGGTACAACACTGGAAACTCAGCAGCAACTTGCTGCCACCGGTCTTGACGTGGCCCGCTACGATACCACCTGCCCATTCGTGGAAAAGGTGTGGAACAAAGCCGGGCAGATCGGGCAGAAGGCGTATACGGTTGTAGTACACGGCAAGCCGACACACGAGGAAACTCGGGCGACGTTTTCACACAGCAAGGAAGCGGCTCCCACGGTGGTGGTAAAAGATATGAAGCAGGCCCAACGGCTCGCGCAGTACATCACCCACGAACTACCATCGGACCAGTTCTACAGCGAGTTTGCCGATCAGTACTCCGCCGGTTTTGATCCCGACCGTGACTTACAGCGTATTGGCGTTGTAAACCAGACCACCATGCTGGCTTCTGACACCCAGGGCATTGCCGACTATCTGAAGCAGGTTATGGTCAGCCACTATAAACTCCAGCCCGATCAGGTCGATGCACATTTTGCCAATACCCGCGATACGCTCTGCTACGCTACCAACGACAATCAGGACGCGACGTACGCCCTACTGACCCACCCGGCGGATTTTGCCGTCGTCGCGGGTGGGTACAACTCGTCGAACACCGCCCACCTGGTCGAACTGTGTGCCGAGAAATTACCGACTTACTTTATCGAGTCGGACCAGAAAATCTTATCGGAGCACTTGATTCGCCACTTCGATCTGCCAACCAAGACCGAGATCGTAACGGAAGGATTTATCCCTGACCATCGGCCCGTCACTATTCTGCTGACCTGCGGAGCCTCTTGCCCCGATGCCGTGGTCGAGGGAATTTTACTACGATTCGTCAGTTTCTTCCCCGACGCGCAGCCCATCGACACGATTATGCAGGGCTTTAGTGCCTGATTCTCACCATCACCTCCCGGCTTTCATTGTTGAGCCGGTCGATTGACGTGACGACGTAAACATACTTTTTGTGACTATCCGCAGTTCGGTCCACAAACTGCGTACTGGACTCACCATTGCAACGGCCGACAATGCAGCGCGGGTCGTTCAGGCGAATACGCGGCCGGTGACCGTCAAACCGGTACACCAGATACCCGTTTGCTTCGTCGCCATCGAGTGCGGGGGTGGGTTGCAGCCAGTGTAATTCGACACCATCGGGCATGTCGGCTGCCCGCAGATCGCGGGGGGGCAGGGGCGGAATACTGTCGAGCCACGGCATGGTAGGGGCCAGCGCTGTGTATCGGTAAAAGTTCTGCTGCAACGAATCGCGGAATGCCATGGGGTTGAGCATAATGTTTTTGGCGCTGAACAGCACGCTGCCCTGCACGCCCGGCGCTAGTCTGTTGTGTCGTATCTGATTCGGAAACTCCGTCAGCTTACCCCAGCCGGGGTCACGCTCAGACCCTCGCCCGACGCGGTAGATCGCCTGCCCAACGTACAGGTGGCAGGTTGGGCGCAAATTGCGGGTCCACCAGTTGACCAATGCTTTGTAAGGAGCGCGACCAAACTCGGTGCTGAAATAGACCTGCGGCACGATGTAGTCCATCAGCCCTTCCCGAATCCACTGCCGGGTATCGGCGTAGTTGTCATAGTACGACTGTCCGCCGTTCGTTTCGGAGCCCTCAGGATCATTACGCTTGTTTTTCCAGATACCAAACGGGCTGATCCCGAACTTGACCCACGGTTTGTTGGTCCGGATCGAGTCGCGCAGTTCACGAATGAGCCGGGTTACGTTATCGCGTCGCCAATCCTCTTTTTTCATGCCGTTGTAATTCGCCAGGTACGTACTATCGTCGCGCAGCACCTGCCCCGGCTCGGCGTATGGATAAAAGTAATCGTCGAAGTGAATACCATCGACGTCGTATTCCCGCACGACGTTAGCGACGATGCCAGCGATGTAGGAGCGAACGGCGGGCAAGCCGAGATTGAACAGCTTTCGACTTCCGTAGGTCAGTAGCCATTCGGGGTGCCGATACATAATGTTGCTGGCCGCGACGCTGGAGTTTTTGCTGTACGTGACCCGGTCGAGGTTAAACCACGCATGAAACTCCAGCCCGCGCTGATGCGCTTCCTCAATCATGAATTCCATTGGATCGTAGAACGGCTCCGGCGCTAGCCCCTGCTGCCCGGTCAGCCATTCGGACCACGGTTCTGAACCACGCGCGTAAAACGCATCGGCCGCCGACCGAATCTGTACGATAACCGCATTTAGCCCCATCTGCTGATGGGCATTGAACATCGTCACAATCTCGCGCTGCTGATCGGCAACGGGCAAGCCCTTCCGGCTGGGCCAGTCGATGTTGTCGATTGTTGCAATCCAGACGGCCCGAAACTCCCGCTTTGGCGGGGCCGACGGGTCTGCTTCTTCGAAGGCATACTCCACCGTATCAACCGGGGCCGGCGTTATCATCGCGGGCTTGGCGGGCGTCGGCTTAGGAGCGGGCGCTTTCGGCTGCAACGGCCTGACCGCTAGTGGCTTTGTCGTTGGGCGGGGGGCGGGTTTACGCGTTACCACTGGCTGCGGTCGGCGGCAACTGATACCAACTGAGAGCAGGAAGAGAAAGCTAACGAGAGCAGTAACGCGCATTGGCAAGACAGGTTATCTGCCAAAAATAACGACCACCGACCGAACAGGCTTGTTTTAATCGGTCATTTTTTGCCGTTTACCGGCTGAGCGGCAGGCGTCGCTACAATAAATGACACTGTCCCAGTCACGTTCCCATTTTTTTCGCCAGGCAAACGGTCGATTACAAACCGGGCAAATCTTCGTCGGCAACTCCGACTTCTTCCGCATCTTCATAGCTGAAAAACAGTTCGTTTTGTGGAATGGTTTATGTTGGAAGAAGCAACGGGCAACGTAACCCGTGTACTGATTCCATTGCCTAACTAACCGGTGCAGCCCCGGTCATTTTTATGTTACCCACCCATGAAACAAACAGAAACACCAGCCGACCTGCCAGCTAGCGACGTTGATCGGATTATTGAAATGGCCTGGGAAGACCGCACCCCGTTCGACGCCATTGAACGTCAGTTTGGTCTGGCGGAGAAGGCCGTAATCGAGCTGATGCGCCGTGAATTGAAGCCCACGTCATGGCGACGGTGGCGAGCCCGTGTACAGGGGCGGTCGACCAAGCATACAGCTCTGTCGGCCGTTGATGACGCCCGTTTCAAATCAAATCAGCAACGGGCCGTGACGCTCAATAAGATAACCAAACGATAAATACTTCATTTGGTGGCACCCAATTTTCCGTTAGTTTTGCCGCGTCTATTGTATAAATAGGCAATATATATTTTGTCTATTGCAGTAAACCAATAATTTTTAGACTTTTTTCTTCTAAAAAACTGGTTACCTTGCGCATCTTTTTTAGACAATACCTTTCATAGCTAACGCTTCGTTTATGTCGAGCCAAAAGTTAGATCACATAGATCGTAATGTTCTTGAGATCTTGCAATCCAACGCAAAAATTACCAACGCCCAGCTCTCCAAAGAAATAGGCCTTTCGCCTGCCCCTACGCTGGAACGTGTCAAAAAACTTGAAACGTCGGGTATCATTCAAAGCTACCACGCCCAGCTGAATCGGGATAAGGTTAATCTGGGTGTTACCACCTTCGTTATGGTGACGCTTGTCGGCCACAAAAAAGACACGACCATGTCGTTTGTGGATCAGGTCAACAAAATTCCTGAGATCATCGAGTGCCATCACATCACTGGTTCCGGCGATTTTCTACTGAAAGTCGTGTCGAAAGACATTTCCACCTATCAGGCATTGATGCTTGATGTCATCAATGAAATCAGCGAAGTCGCCAGCACCCAGACAATGGTGATTATGTCGACGTTTAAAGAAAGTAAAGTACTGCCCATTCCCTGACAAGCTGGGGATGAGCCCAAAAAGGCCGCAGGACTCTAACTGACTCCTGCGGCCTTTTTGCATGATTGCTGATTTAATCCCGCCGTTTCCGACGTTCTTCCCGCCGTAATTTTTTGCCCTCATCGAGCGACTTTTTCGCTTCCTTGTACTGGCTCGATTTGCGTTCAGCTTTGTCTAATACTTCACTGAAATACACCTGCGCCTGATCGTAGGCCTTCTCCTGAGTGGCAATCTTACCCAACGCCAGCACCGACGACCAATAGTAACCCGCGTTGGTTGAATTCGATTGTTTGGCGAAGTCGATTGACTTCTGATAATACTCCTTCGCCAGCGCGTTGTTTTTGTAAAAATGCTGGTTGATGTAGGCAACGATGTAAGCCGCCGTTCGCCCACTCACCGCTTCGTAGCCCGACTGCGACCGGCTGATCTTGTCCAGAATATCTTTCGACAACCGTTCTGCATCCGCAATTTTCCCGATAACGAACGCCGACCGGGCGTAGTACCGCTCGAAAAACGGGTTGTCAGGGTATTGCTCAGCCATATACTTGGCCATCTCGTACGCTTTATCGTACTGGTTTTCCATGCTGTAGATCTGAAGCAGGAAATACCGGGCTTCGACCCGCGTATAAAAGGCAGAATTGGCCGTTTTTTCGAGTTCCTTGATGCCCTGCTGTTTGTTGCCTTTCGGAAAAAACAGCAAAATCGGCTTCAGCAACGGATAATTTTCTGGAATCCACTGGGCATAATAGTTATACATGCCATCGCCGAAAAGCAGTTCCGGGCTGAACTCGGCGTTGCCTTTGCACTTCTCGAAATATTTAAGCGCATTCTTTCCCGCAAAGGTCGCTTTCGTCCATTTCTTCCGTTCGGAGTAGAGTCGGCCCTTGAAGGCGTAGGCTGCCGCCAGAAAAAACGCCGGTTCCAGTTTGTTTTCGCTATCGTCGTATAGTCTTTCGGCCAGCGTAATGGTCGAGTCCATGTACATGATGCACTTGTCGTCGTAGTCGGTGACATCGGTGTTTGGTACGATCTTCCACCACTCAGCCAGGCCCAGCAGGAAATACGGCATCGGGTGCTTTGGGTAGCGCAACCGTAACCACCGGAACTCCTTATCGGCATCGTAAAACTTGTAGTTGTACATCTGGTTGATTGCCTCCGCCGATTCGATCTGAACGCCGGGGTGCTTCAGCAGACCATCATATTTTTTATCGAACGCCGACGGATCATAGAGCTGTGCCTGTGCCACAAATGCCAGTCCCAGCAGCCACACCGTCAGTAGCCATTTCTTCGTCAGTTGGGGTGTCATACTTGTATGAACGTAATCAGCTGAAAGTCCGTTTGCCTGACCCGATTTTTTGCAATTTTTTGTCGGCTACCCGCCCCCCGCCGTATCTTTGACCTTCGCCGACACCTGAACTATGACCATCAACGACAAAACGTTCGTACCTTTTATTGCTGCCGACAGTATTCAGCAGCGCATCGCCGAACTGGCCGGACAGATCAATCAACAGTACGTGGGTAAAACACCCCTGATCGTCGTCGTGCTGAACGGAGCCTTTCTATTTGCCGCCGACCTGATGAAGCGCCTGACGATTCCCTGCGAAGTCACGTTTATCCGCGTCGCGTCGTACACAGGCATAGGGTCGACCGGGCAATTGAAAGAAATTCTGGGGCTGAACGACGTAATCGAAGGGCGCGACCTGATCGTCGTTGAAGATATTGTCGATACGGGGCTGACGATCTGCGACGTCTGCGAGCAGTTGAAAGCCAAAAATCCGGCATCACTGGCGATTGCTACGTTGCTGTTTAAGCCCAAAGCCCTGAAAAACCCGATTGAGTTGCAGTACGTGGGCTTTGAAATTGAGAACCAGTTCGTGCTGGGTTACGGCCTCGACTATGATGGGCTGGGCCGCAACACCGACGAAATTCTGGTACTGGCATCCTGAGGTGACTATGTGTCCCCGGCAGCATCCTGCTGTCGGAGCCGCGATAGCGGCTAGGGGGATCCGCGCTATTTAGCCTATCGGCTACGACAGCAGGATGCTGCCGGGGACAAAATAATCGCTCAGTGGAAGTTAGTTGCTACCGGTCAACTTCCCCCATTACCAGATCGAGCGAACCGATTACAGCCACCAGATCGGCCAGCATTGCGCCTTTCGTGATTTCACCAATCACAGATAGGTTATGAAACGAGCAGGCGCGGGCCTTGCAGCGCGTCGGCACATCCGACTTGCCATCCGTGCGAAAGAAAAAGCCCAGTTCACCTTTGGCACTCTCGGCGCGGGCGTAGAAGTCCATTGCCTTCGGCCGGATTTTCTTCGGTACCACTGCTTGTGGGTCGTAATCGCGGGTACGGCGATGATCGCCAAGTAGCTGATCGAGACATTGCTCGATGATTCGTAACGACTCGTAACACTCCTGTACCCGCACCTGATTCCGGTCCCAGCAGTCGCCGACAGTGCCCATTTTCCCCTCCCCGATTGGAATATCGAAGTCCAGTTCGGGGTAGACCGAATAGCCATCGACCCGGCGTAGGTCGTAGCGCAGACCCGACCCGCGCAACACGGGGCCGGTACAGCCGTAACTGATCGCCACCGGCAGGGGCAGCACCCCCACGTTAGCCGTGCGCTTGATAAAGATTTCGTTTTCGATCACCAGTTGCCGCAACTCAGTCAGTTTAGGCCGGAGATAGTTGACGAACTCCCGGCACCGCTCTTCAAAACCTACCGGCAGATCATAGAACAATCCGCCGATCCAGATGTAGTTGTATAGCATCCGGGCCCCGTTAAGCCATTCCATCAGCCGCAGAATATGCTCCCGGTCGCGCATCAGCCACAGAAACGGCGTGTAGGCACCGATATCCAGCGCGTAGGTACCGATGGCGACGAAGTGCGCGGCAATTCGATTCAGCTCGGCAACCAGCACCCGGATGTATTCGGTCCGTTTGGGAATGTCGTGCTGAATACCCAGCATCCGCTCGACCCCCATCACAAACGAGTGTTCGCTGTTCATGGCCGCCAGATAATCGAGCCGGTCGACAAACGGGATGGTCTGGTTAAAGGGCAGCGACTCGGCATGTTTCTCGAAGCAGCGGTGCAGATACCCTACGTGTGGCACTACGTCGATCACGATTTCCCCGTCGGTAATCACTTCCAGCTTCAGCACGCCGTGCGTCGACGGGTGCTGCGGCCCCATACTCAGGATCATTTCCCCTTCACGGAGCGAATCGGGCTGATGCAGATTGGGTTCCGACGCCCGGAAGTGGCCGGGCGCGTATTCATACTGGATTGTGCGGGTCGTTGTCACGGGGTAAAGGTCGGCAGGAGACGGGGTAAATCAATAAATCAGGCATCTGGTAACGCTAACCGCTTACAAATCATGCATTTTATTCAAATCTGTAATTGGCGTACTTAATATTTTTTGTACCTTTGCGCTCCTTACGAGAAAACAGACACGACAATGGCAAAAAAAGGCGCCAATAGAATCCAGGTCATTCTGGAATGCACCGAGCAGAAAGACAGCGGTGTTCCCGGCATGTCCCGGTACATCACCACGAAGAACCGGAAGAACACGCCGGCTCGTATCGAACGGAAGAAGTACAATCCGTTCCTGAAGAAAGTTACGCTTCACAAAGAAATTAAATAAACTGCCGGTTTGTTAGGTAACTGGGGCGGTTGTAGTACCGTATACCCGATACCGCAAGTCCCGGCGGGGAACCGCGTAAACCAGATACTGTCATGGCAAAAAAGGTAGTTGCAACCCTGAAGACGAAAGACAACGGTAAGTCGTTCGCGAAAATTATCAAGGCTGTTAAGTCGCCCAAGACTGGTGCTTACACCTTCAAAGAAGAAATGGTACCGGTTGACGAAGTTCAGTCGGCTCTGAAAGCGTAATCTGATTCTGTCAGATTGGACGCCGAAACGTCCCACCTGCCTCAACGGCCCGGTGGGACGTTTTTTGTTATAGCTTTGTTTACCAGCGACGGCTGCTAATCGGGTTGCCTCCGCAGTTCACGGTCACCCGTCGTTACTCACCCAGTTAACTACGCCCATTCACGATGGCTTTATTTGGTTTTTTCTCGAAGGAAAAGAAAGAAACGCTCGACAAAGGACTGGAAAAAACAAAGGACAGTTTCTTTTCCAAACTGAGTCGGGCCGTAGTCGGGAAATCGACAATTGATGAAGAAGTGCTGGACGAAGTTGAGAACGTCCTGATCTCGTCCGACGTGGGCGTCGACACAACAGTCAAGATTATCAAGCGCATCGAGGAGCGTGTAGCCCGCGATAAATACGTAGGCACGGATGAACTCGACCGGATGCTGCGCGAGGAAATCGCGGGGCTGCTGTCGGACAATAATACAGACGACGTTACTGACGACTTTGCCTTGCCTGCCGGTAAAAAACCATACGTTATTATGGTTGTAGGCGTCAATGGCGTAGGCAAAACCACGACGATTGGTAAGCTGGCGGCTCAGTTTCACAAGCGCGGCAAACAGGTCGTGCTGGGCGCGGGCGATACGTTCCGGGCGGCCGCCGTCGATCAGCTCAAACTCTGGGGCGACCGTGTCGGCGTGCCGGTCATCTCGCATGGGATGAACACCGACCCCTCGGCCGTCGCCTTCGACGCCGTCAAGAAAGCGACCGACATGAACGCCGACGTGGTTATCATCGACACTGCCGGACGGTTGCACACGAAGGTCAACCTGATGAATGAGCTGACCAAGATCAAGCGGGTCATGCAGAAATTTACGCCCGACGCTCCGCACGAAGTGTTGCTGGTACTCGACGGGTCGACGGGGCAAAACGCATTTATTCAGGCAACTGAATTTACCAAAGCTACTGAAGTAACGGCACTGGCGATTACCAAACTCGACGGTACGGCCAAAGGTGGCGTCGTAATCGGCATTTCGGATCAGTTCAAGATACCCGTCAAATACATCGGCGTGGGTGAGAAGATCGACGATTTGCAGACGTTCAACAAAATGGAGTTTGTCGATTCATTCTTCAAAAAATGAGCAGGCTATGGCTATCGTAGCAGATCTGAACGCGGTCCACGCCGACGTGATCGACGTGATGAAGCGGCTGTACGGCGATCGGTTGGCCCGCATTATTCTGTATGGCTCCTACGCCCGTGGCGACTTCCACGACGAATCTGACGTCGATTATCTGGTCGTGCTGAACGACGAACACGTATCTACTTTTACGGAGGTAGCCATTACCCGGCCGGCCCTGAACAAAGTTTTTGATGACAGTGGAATTGACGTCTCCGTGTTTGTCGTATCAAACGAGAAGCTGACGACGTCTACACTGTTCTTTTACCGGCAAGTCAGAAAAGACGGGATCTGCATTTATGAGCGAAGACCTGAGTCTGGCAATTAGGAAAGCGGAAGCTTATCTGTCGACTGCGAACGTGCTAGTAAGAACTCCTCACCCTACTGGAGCTATTACGCCAAGTTACTATTGTTTCTTCTGGCTGGTGCGAGGGCTACTAGCAGACAAAGACGTGTTTACGAAACGTCACTCCGCATCCCGCGAGATGTTTTCGTTGCACTTTATCAAAACGGGTGACATTCCTAAGTCATTCAAAGATGACTTCGTCTTTCTGTTCGATCATAGGCAAATCGCTGATTATGATCCGGATGGTGATTTTCCAGTAGAGGAAGTAGAATTATGTATTGCTGTTGCCGAACGCTTTCTAACCTACGTCAAAACCAACTATGCGTCGTAATTCTGCTTCCGTCTGCCGCAGCCGCTGGGCCTGTAACGCATCCGCCTGGCTTGTTTTAGTGGGTATGTTGCTCGGCGTTGCCTGTCTGGCATCGGCACAGAAACCGGTGCATCGAAAGGCCAAAACACATAAATCGGTGACGAGTCAACAGGGAATTTGCGGAACGGTACTTGAAAAGCGCGGCAACCATATGCCGAGCCCCGACGACCCCCGCCCGGCCGGAGAGGGACAACCCGTAGTGCGGGACGTGCTGATTTTCCCGTTGCTCAATGCTAGTCAGGTCGATATGGGCGAGAACGGGTTTATCAACTCCGTTCGGCAGGTGAAACCCGTCAAGACAGTGAAGTCAGATAGTACCGGCAAATTCTGCGTGGACCTGCCAGCCGGGCGTTACTCCGTGGTCGTGCAGGAGCCAAAGGGACTTTACGCGAACCTGTCCGACACGCAGAACAATATTTTTCCGGTCACGGTCAGAACCGGGCAAACCGTGCCGATCACCGTTACAATTAGTCACAGCGCCGTATTTTAATTCGCTCATCAGTCGCATACACCGGCTTACTTCCGAACTTTGCGGCTCATAATCAGCGTTACTTTCCCCTGACGCCTGAACATTCTCTGTCTTGAAAACCAAAGGAGTACGTACCAATAAAATCAATATCGTCACGCTCGGCTGCTCGAAGAATCTGGTCGATTCAGAGGTGCTGTTTACGCAACTCAAGGGCAACGGCATGGACGTGACGCATGAGTCGAAAAAAGACGACGCCAATATTGTTGTTATCAATACCTGCGGCTTTATCGACAATGCGAAGGAAGAATCGATCAATACGATTCTGCGCTATACCGACGCGAAAGAAGCCGGCATTGTCGACAAAGTATATGTGACGGGCTGCCTGTCGCACCGCTACAAAGATGAGCTGGAGATCGAGATGCCGACCGTCGATGCGTGGTTTGGCACCAACGAACTGCCCCGGATGCTGAAAACGCTCCGTGCCGACTACAAGCACGAGTTGGTTGGCGAACGACTCCTGACGACACCTGCACATTTCGCCTACCTGAAAATCGCCGAGGGTTGCGACCGCCCCTGTTCGTTCTGCGCTATTCCGCTGATGCGCGGGGGACATGTGTCGCGGTCGATGGATGAACTGGTGACGGAAGCGAAGTCGCTGGCCCGGCGCGGCACTAAAGAACTCATTCTGATTGCGCAGGACCTAACCTACTATGGTCTGGATATTTACAAAAAGCGCAACCTAGCCGACCTCATCAACCGGCTGGCCGACGTAGAAGGAATCGACTGGATTCGGCTGCAATACGCCTACCCATCGGGCTTTCCGATGGACGTGCTCGACGTCATGCAGCAACGCGACAACGTTTGCAAGTACCTCGATATGCCGCTGCAAACCGGCTCGACCGAGATGCTGAAGTCGATGCGACGGGGCATCTCCCGCGAGCGCACGGAAGAGCTGGTCCGGTCGATTCGGGAGCGGGTGCCGGGCATTACGCTGCGCACAACGCTGATCGTGGGGCACCCCGGCGAAACCGACGCGCTGTTTGACGAAACCTACAATTTCGTCGAGCAGATGCGATTCGACCGGCTGGGCGTGTTCACGTATTCGCACGAAGATCAGACGCACTCGTACTCCATGCCCGACGACGTCCCTGACGAAATAAAGCAGGAGCGCGCCGATGAACTGATGGAGTTACAGCAGGGTATTTCGAGCGAACTGAATCAGGAAAAGGTTGGCAAAACGTATAAGGTGCTGTTTGACCGTAAGGAAGGCGGTTATTTTATCGGCCGCACCGAAGCCGACTCGCCCGAGGTTGATAACGAAGTACTCGTTCCGGCCCAGCAGTACGTCCGCCTGGGCGATTTCGCTCATGTGAAAATCGACCGCGCCGAGGAGTTTGACCTGTACGGAACTGTAGTTTCTCCTCTGCTATGACACTTTCGGCAAACGAACTGAATTTCATTCGTCACTACTTACAGGATAAGCCTGTCGTGCGGGCCTATGTGTTTGGATCGTATGCCCGTAACGAAGCGGATATCCAAAGCGACCTCGATTTATTGGTCGAATTGGATTACAGTAAGCCAATTGGGCTTCAGTTTATTGGGATGAAACTCGATCTGGAAGAATCGCTACACAAGCCGGTCGACCTTGTGTCATCGAATGGTTTATCGGCTCGTATTCGTCCTTTTGTAGAGAAAGATATGCAGTTGATCTATGAAAGGAAAGCTTAGCAGCCGACAGCGAATAAGTCATGATATCGATGCTATCAACGAGATTGAAAGTTACACGTCAGACCAGGTGTTTACTGAATTTCTAGTCAATTCTATGATGCAGTTTGCCTGCATCAAACAGCTTGAAATCGTTGGAGAAGCGTGTAATCACGTTGATGAAGAGACAACAAACGCCTTTCCTCAGGTGGAATGACGAAAAATTGTTGGCCTGCGAAACTTATTGATTCACGAATATTTTGGCGTTGATGCAATGCTGGTCTGGGATATCATTCAAACTAACCTGCCATACTTAAAAAGGCAGTTACAGGAAATACTGGAATCACATTGACTCCCAACACGCAGGGCTACGAACCTTGCGGGTTTTTCGTTTGTTGGCTTGAGTAAACCACTATTCCTGCATGGACTGTCAGTACCTGCCCCTCACCGCAACGGGCCAGTTTTCAACGCTTTTTCTTGATTACATCGCTCAGAAAGACAGTCTAGCTCCCTTTTACAATCAGTTTCCAGCTCCTGAAGCCTTTCGACAGCAGATCGCCGAACGGTCGTTTGACGAACATAAACGACAGACACTAGTCGATGCGCTGGAGCGGCAATACGCAGGCATAGCCAACAAACCCGACTTTTCGGTACTTCGGCAACCCAATACATTTACCGTTACGACGGGGCATCAACTGAATATTTTCACGGGTCCGCTGTACATCGTGTACAAGCTGGTTACGACAATCAACCTGGCCCGGCGACTGGCGAAGGAGTACCCCGATTATCAGTTTGTGCCAGTCTATTGGATGGCCACAGAAGACCATGATTTCCCCGAAATCAATCATTTCTCGTTATCCGGTAATCAGTACACCTGGCAGACGGAGCAACGCGGATCCGTCGGGCGCATGAACCCGCAGGAGCTGAAAACGTTGTTCGCCCAGATTCCGGAAAAGCTGCATCTGTTTGAGAAAGCGTATCTCAGTCATGACACCTTGGCTAATGCCGTTCGCTATTATGTTAACGAACTGTTCGGTGCCGAGGGGCTGGTCTGTCTGGACGCCGACGATGCGGCACTAAAACGCGAGTTTCTGCCCGTCATGCGAGACGACCTGCTCAACCAAACCGCCGGTGGGCTGGTCGAGCAGCAGACGGAGAAACTCGAAGCGCTCGGCTACAAAACGGTTATTACCGCCCGCGATATCAACCTGTTTTATCTGGACGATCAGCTACGGGAGCGTATCGAACGCGCCGACGATGGTACATACCGCGTGCTGCATACGAAGCTGCGTTTTTCAGAAGCTGAATTGCTATCGTTGCTGAACGAGCAGCCCGAACGGTTCAGCCCGAACGTCGTATTACGTCCGCTGTATCAGGAAACCATTCTGCCAAACTTAGCTTACATCGGCGGCCCATCGGAGGTACCGTACTGGCTGCAATTGAAGCCCGTTTTCGATAACTACCAGACACCATTTCCAATGCTGATGCCGCGCAGTTTTGCGCTGTACGTGCCGAAAGTCAGTGCCCGGCGGGTGGCCAAACTAGGCCTGACGATAGAACAGCTATTTAGGGACGATCTGGCCTTAAAGCGCGAATTTGTCGATCATCATACCCGCCACAGCCTGTCGTTCGACAACGAGAATAAGGCGGTCAACAAAGGGCTGGATGCACTGTTACACAAGGCGATGATGGTCGACCCAACGCTGGAAAAGGCGGTTCTGGCTGAAACGAAGCGGTTTGCCAATGCCGTCGTGCGGCTGGAGAAGAAGATGCGCCGGGCCGAAGAGCGAAATCAGGAGGTTGGCCTGCGGCAGTTGCAGGCGGTGAAGGGCGAACTGTTTCCGAACGGCGGGTTACAGGAGCGTTCCGAAAACTACCTGACGTTTGCCCTGCGCGACGCGTCGTTTCTGAAAAAACTGCTCGACACCTTCGACCCGTTCGACTACCGGATGCACATCTGTCTGGAGGCATGAGCCGGACAAAAGCCGAGCTGCGTACGGAGTTTCTGGCCAGGCGAAACGCTCTATTGCCAGACGAACTTACCCGGCGCAACGCCCGGCTTAACACCCGATTTATCGATTTTTTTCAGCAGCAATCGCAGACCCGATCACTCCGGTTGGTACACACGTTTCTGCCCATCCGCCGGCAAAACGAAGTCGACACGTGGCCGATTGTTCACTGGCTCTGGCAGCACGGTATAGCTGTCGCTGTTTCCGTCACAGACACAGCAACGAACCAGTTGACCCACTACCCGCTAACTGCCGATACGGCGCTGATCGAAAACAAGTGGGGCATCCCGGAGCCAATAACTACTGGCTTGGCACCCATCGAACCATCGACTATTGATCTGGTGCTTGTACCGCTGCTGGCGTTCGACCGGCAGGGGCACCGCGTCGGCTACGGCAAAGGCTATTATGATCGCTTTCTGGCCGACTGCCGCCCCGACTGCCTGAAAGTCGGCCTGTCGCTGTTCGAGCCGGTCGAGCAGATTGCGGATCTAACTGAAACCGATGTGCCGCTCGATTGTGGGCTGACACCCCTGTCTCTTAGCCTTTTTCACATAATTTAATTTAGGTTTAGTTAGCTTTTAATCAGGTAGTCGCCCTGTCTTTTTACCTTGTGTAAATCAACATGACAACGACCATGAAAACGCTATTCATCTTTTTACTTGCGCTCTCCTACCAGGCACAGGGGCAATCTGATTTTTTCACGACTACCCAACGAGACACGCTCAGACCGATCCAAAGCGAAGTAACTACGGGGTACGGACGGTACGGGGCCACGGCGAAAACGCAGTATATGTACGATGGCCTGGATGTACGACACGCCAAAGACTTAGGCAAATACATTATAGCATCCGGAGACGCTGACGCTATTCACGAGTTCAGCGCTTACATGAGCGGTCGACATGCGGGTGGCTGGTTGATTGCGGCTGGTGTTGGCTCGACGCTGACGGGGTTGATTATGATGGCGTCGAATGGGCCCGGTTCCGACGGCAAGTTCACGACACAACAGACGATTACCTGCCCTACCGGCTACGCCTGTGCCGGTACTGCTTTCGGCAGCAAAACGGTATACGGCGGGGGCGTCGGTTACCAGACGGTGGAAGATACCCCGCGTAAGAATGCATACTATGCGGGTAGTTCAATTATAATATTGGGCGCTATGGTTCTTGGCGCAGGCTGGCTGATGCAACTGCCCGGCAAGCATGTCCGACGAGCCGTTCAATACTACAACAAGTCGTTGAAACAGCAGGGTGTCTCGTGGAAGATGACGCCCTACTCAACCGTAAGTCATTCCGGAATTGGTCTGGTCGGGCGGTTTTAGCTAGCGTTCATCTGGGAACCGATGTGCGGTTACGTTATGGTTCGTATTTTCTACCGCATTTATCCCAATTTTTGTCAAACTCTTCCCGTACTTTTGCGACTCATTTTCAATTAAATGCTGAGTAAATTATGAAAATCGCAGTCGTGGGGGCTACCGGCCTGGTCGGTGGCGAAATCCTGAAGGTGCTGGCCGAACGCAACTTCCCCGTGTCCGAACTTATTCCCGTCGCGTCTGAGCGGTCGGTGGGTAAACAGGTTGAGTTCAAGGGTAAACCCTACACGGTTGTCAGCTACGACGACGCCATTGCCGCCAAACCCGCCATTGCGATTTTTTCGGCCGGTGGCAGCACCTCGCTCGAACTGGCCCCCAAATTTGCCGAAGCCGGTATTTTCGTCGTCGACAACTCATCGGCCTGGCGGATGGACCCGACTAAAAAGCTGGTCGTGCCGGAAATCAACGCCGACACGCTGACCGCCGACGATAAAATTATCGCCAACCCCAACTGCTCGACCATTCAGATGGTAGTAGCGTTGAAACCCCTGCACGACCGTTACAAAGTGAAACGTGTGGTGGTATCGACTTACCAGTCGGTGACGGGTACGGGGAAAGCGGCTGTCGACCAACTGTATGCCGAGCGTAATGGCGATCAGAGCGCACCGAAGGTATACCCCCACCCCATCGATCTCAACGTACTACCCCACATCGACTCGTTTCTCGACAACGGCTATACGAAAGAGGAAATGAAGATGGTTAACGAAACCAAGAAGATCATGGGCGACGATTCGATTCAGGTAACGGCCACGACAGTGCGTATCCCGACCATCGGTGGTCACTCGGAATCGGTCAACGTGGAATTTGAAAACGACTTTGATCTGAGCGACGTCGTTGAGCTGCTTAGCAATGCCGAGGGTGTTGTTGTACAGGACGACCCGAAGAATTTCATCTACCCGATGCCGCTGACGGCCCACGGTCGCGATGAAGTATTCGTGGGTCGGCTCCGGCGCGACGAAACGCAGCCCAACACGCTGAATATGTGGATTGTAGCCGACAATCTGCGCAAGGGTGCCGCTACCAATGCCGTTCAGATTGCGGAATACCTGATGAAGCATAATCTGGTCGAAACGGCCGAAGTAGTAGCGTAGCCGTTCATCCGATCCGAATACCGAAAGTCCCGTCCGGCCTGCTGCCCGGCGGGACTTTTTTCGTACCTTTCCTATGCTGTAAAGACGCAGGATCCTGCGTCTCCTATGCGCCAGCCTGATGCTGATGCATCAGGCTGGCGCGAAAACCATCCGGCGGTGAGACGCAAGGTATTGCGTCTCTACAAACCCCTTTCACTGTGACTACCTCCCCCATTATCGAACTCCGCAACCTGACCAAGTCCTACGGTGATGCCCCCGTCCTGAACGGTATTAACCTTAGTGTCGATGCCGGGCAGGTGGTTGGGTACATTGGCCCGAACGGAGCCGGCAAATCAACCACGCTGAAAATTCTGATCGGAATGCTACCCGACTTTGCCGGCGACGCGATGGTGCTGGGCATGGATGTCCGGGCAAATGCCATCGACATCAAACGGCGCATTGGCTACGTACCCGAGAATGCAGCCCTGTACGATTCGCTGACGCCGATGGAGTACCTGCAATTTATCGGACAGCTGTACGATCTCGATCAGAACCATATTGAACGCAAGGCCCTCGACCTGCTGCGGCTGTTTCAACTGGCCGACAACGCCCATGCCCGCATGACTACTTTTTCGAAAGGGATGCGGCAGAAAGTGCTGCTGATTTCGGGTCTGCTGCACAACCCCGACGTTATTTTTCTGGATGAACCGCTGTCGGGGCTCGATGCCAACGCGGTGGTGCTGGTAAAAGAGATTATCCGGCAACTGGCCAACGGCGGCAAAACGATCTTCTATAGTTCGCACATCATGGACGTGGTCGAGAAGATTTCCGACCGCATCATTATCATCAACAAAGGGCAGATCATTGCCGACGGGACGTTTGCCGAATTGCAGCACCAACGCCCGGAATCGCTGGAACAACTGTTTGCCGAAATGACCGGCAGCGACAGTCAGACCAACGTAGCCGGGGAGTTTATCAACACGCTGACCAACTAACCGGCTATGACACCGCTGATTCTGGCTATCCTCGACCGACTGCGAGGACTGTTTCGGTCGCTGGGGGCCGATTATTCGCAGCTACGGGCCATCGTGCAGGTCAAGCTGATGATGGACAACCGGCGCAACTACACGACGCTGGGCCGCTACGGACAACAAAAAAAAGACGGCGACGCACCCGACAATACATTCCTGAAAGTACTCGGCTTTTACGCCCTGTTCGGCACGCTGCTATCGCTGCAACTGGCGTTTAAAGACAGGGAAAGCCTGTTCTTCCCGCTCATTCTTCAATTTGCTTACGTCATGATTCTGTGCGCCATGACGTTGATTACCGACTTTTCATCCATCATTCTCGACTCGTCCGACAATCAGATCATCCTGCCCCGCCCGGTCAGCAGCCATACGCTCTGGCTGGCGCGGATTACGCACATTTCGGTCTATCTGTTTGCCATTGCGCTGGCTACCAGCATCGGCGCTGTCCTGATTCTGGGGTATCGGTTCGGGCCGGTTGTGGGGCTGTTGTTTCTGGTACTGGCGCTACTGTCGGCCATGCTGATGGTATTCCTGACGAACGTGCTGTATCTGGGGCTGATGCGGATCATCAGCGAAGAAAAACTGCGGGAGATCATCAACTATGTACAGATCGTGATGGCGGTCGTGTTCTACGGCGGCTACCAACTGATCCCACGCCTGATAGGCCGGGATGATCTAAACGAAGCGATGGAGCGACAATGGTGGCATTATCTGGTGCCGCCGATGTGGATGGCTGGTTCGGTCGAGAGCGTACTGGAACGTACGTTCGACACCGACCACCTGCTGTTTTTCGCGCTGGCGATTCTGATGCCGCTGGGCGGTATCTGGGTGATGAGCCGGTATATGACTGGTTCGTTTACCGAAAAACTGAGCGGCCTCGATCAGGAAAGTAAACCCGCAAAAGCCGCCGATGCGTCGACCACGCAGCCAACCCGGTTACCCGATCAGCTGGCTGGGTGGTTCACCAGCTCATCGCTGGAGCGGGCCGCGTTTTCCTTTGCCTGGCGGATTATGGGCCGCGACCGGAAATTCAAGCTGAAAACGTATCCGCAGCTTGGCTTCGGGCTGGTGTACGTCGTCATTATGTCGGTGCGCAGTACTGAACTCAGCAACAGTTCATACTTCAACCTGTTTGCGCTGTACTTCGCTGGCCTGTACGGCATGGTCGCGCAGTACCAGCTATCGGCGTCGGATAGTTTCAAAGCGTCGTGGCTTTATGGTTCTGCCCCTATCCGGCAACCGGGCGAGATTCTGACGGGTGCCCTGAAAGCAATCATCGTCAAACTGGTTACACCGTTCTACCTGCTGGTGGCGGCTTATCTGCTCTGGCGCAACGGATTCGACAAAATCAGCGACATTCTGCTGGGTTACGTTAACACCATCGTCATGCTGCTGGTGTCGGCACTGCTGTCGGACCGGCGAATGCCGTTTTCGGTACCCATTGATTCGGTCAACCGAAGCAACACGGGTCGGGGACTCATCACGCTATTTGTACTAGGCCTGGTTGGTGGGCTGCACTTTGCCCTGACATTACTTCCGTATGGTGTCTGGGGGGGTATAGGCCTCGCCGGGCTGGCGGTCTGGCTTCTGATGCGGCAGTATCAGCGGACTGAATGGAATCAGATCGTGATGGCGTGATAGTTTCCGACAGCATCCCTGCTGTCGGGCCGCGATAGCGGCTAACAACGAGCCGTGCCAATTTAGCCTGCGGCATCGACAGCAGGGATGCTGTCGGAGACAAATCAATGTTAACAATGACCCTGGTCGACGGGCTTTTCGGTATCTGTCCTTGCCTTTCCCCCCCGAACAATCTACTTTTGCAGGATTTTTAGCCACCCCTCAACGGGCAGGGAATCACCATTCTGTTGAATACAATCATTTCCGGTGCAGCACTCGGCTGTACTCCTTTGTTGTCCTGCTGACTAATGCCAAAAAACACCAACATCCGCTCGGTTCTGATTATTGGTTCGGGTCCAATCGTAATCGGTCAGGCCTGTGAGTTCGATTACGCCGGTACGCAGGCCGCCCGGTCTATCCGCGACGAAGGTATTGAGGTGTCGCTCATCAATTCCAACCCGGCGACGATTATGACCGATCCGATCAACGCGGATTACGTCTACCTGAAGCCACTGGAGAAAAAGTCGATTGTCGAGATTCTGGAAAAGCACCGGGCCATGGGTAAACCCATCGACGCGGTACTGCCGACAATGGGCGGGCAAACGGCGCTCAACCTGGCTATCGACTGCGACAAGGCCGGTATCTGGACGAAGTACGGCGTAAACATCATCGGCGTCGACATCAAGGCCATCGAGACAACTGAAGACCGCGAGAAGTTCCGGCTGCTGATGCTCGAACTGGGTGCCGGGGTGTGTAAAGGCCGTACGGCCCGCTCGTTTCTGGAAGGTAAAGAGATTGCGCAGGAAATTGGTTTCCCCCTTGTTCTCAGGCCCTCCTACACACTGGGCGGTACGGGGGGCGGCTTCGTCAACGATCCCGCCGATTTCGATAAAGCCCTGACGGCTGGCCTGCACGCGTCGCCGGTACACGAGGTACTGGTCGAGCAAAGCGTGATGGGCTGGAAAGAATACGAACTGGAGCTGCTGCGCGACAACAACGGCAACTTCGTCATTATCTGCTCCATCGAGAATTTCGACCCGATGGGCATTCATACCGGCGACTCGATTACGGTAGCCCCGGCCATGACCCTGCCCGACACGCTGTACCAGAAAATGCGGGACCTGGCTATCCGGGTTATGGCCGGCATCGGGCAGTTTGCGGGCGGCTGTAACATTCAGTTCTCCGTCAACCCCCAGACCGACGATATTATCGTCATCGAAGTAAACCCACGGGTAAGCCGGTCGTCGGCGCTGGCGTCGAAAGCAACGGGCTACCCCATTGCCAAGATTGCCGCGAAAATGGCCGTCGGCTACAACCTCGACGAACTGATTAACCCGATCACGGGCACGACGTCGGCCTTCTTTGAACCGGCTATCGACTATGTGATTGTAAAAGTACCGCGCTGGAACTTCGATAAATTTCCGGGTGCCGACCGGTCGCTGGGCCTCCAGATGAAGTCGGTGGGCGAAGCGATGGGCATTGGCCGCAACTTCCAGGAAGCCCTGCAAAAAGCCTGTCAGTCGCTCGAAATCCGGCGCAACGGCCTTGGTGCCGACGGTCGCGAACTGACCGACGTAGCCGCGCTGAAACAAAGTCTGGCACACCCCAGCTGGAACCGGTTGTTCCACATCTACGATGCGTTCAAAGCGGGCATGTCGTTCCGTACGATTCAAAATCTGACCAAGATCGACCCATGGTTCCTGCATCAGATCGAAGAACTGATTCTGCTGGAGCGCGAAATCGAAAAGTACGACCTCGACGATCTGCCGCCCGAACTGCTACGCACGGCCAAGCAAAAAGGCTATGCCGACCGGCAGCTGGCCCACCTGCTGCAAGTGCGCGAGAGCAAGATCTACCAGTATCGGCAGCAGCACAACATTCGCCGGGTGTTCAAGTGCGTCGATACCTGCGCGGCTGAGTTCGAGGCCCGTACGCCGTATTACTACTCGACCTTCAACAACCAGCTGCCCATCACGCAGGACCGCCCCGAACCTGTTTCGGACCTGCCCGGTAACGAGTCGATCCGGTCGAACCGGAAGAAGATTGTCGTGCTGGGTTCGGGACCAAACCGGATCGGTCAGGGTATCGAATTCGACTATTCCTGCGTACACGGCGTACTCGCGGCTAAAGAAGCGGGTTACGAGACGATCATGATTAACTGCAACCCGGAAACCGTCTCGACCGACCCCGACATTGCCGATAAGCTTTATTTCGAGCCGGTATTCTGGGAGCACGTTCACGCCATCATCATGCACGAGCAGCCGGAGGGCGTTATCGTGCAGTTGGGCGGACAGACCGCGCTGAAAATGGCCGAGAAGCTGACCCGCTACGGTATCAAGATCATCGGTACCAGCTGGGAAGCCCTCGACCTGGCCGAAGACCGGGGCCACTTCTCCGAGATGCTACAGAAGCTCGATATTCCGTATCCGAAGTTCGGCACGGTGCGCGAGTCGGAAGCGGCTATTGAACTGTCGCGCGAACTGGGTTTCCCCCTACTGGTGCGGCCAAGCTACGTGCTGGGTGGGCAGAATATGAAGATCGTCATCAACGAAAACGAGCTGGAGCAGCACGTGATGAAGATTTTGCAGGACATTCCCGACAACAACATCCTGCTCGATCACTTCCTCGAAAACGCCATCGAAGCCGAAGCCGATGCCATCTGCGACGGTGAAGACGTATACATCATCGGCATCATGGAGCATATCGAACCGGCGGGTATCCACTCGGGCGACTCCTACGCTGTGCTGCCAACGTTCGACCTAAGTGAGAACGTAATCCAGCAGATCGAGGCACATACAAAGAAGATTGCCGTGGCGCTGAAAACGGTCGGTCTGATCAACATTCAGTTCGCGATCAAAAACGAGGTTGTATACATCATCGAAGCGAATCCCCGCGCCAGCCGGACCGTGCCGTTCATCTGTAAAGCCTACCAGGAGCCGTACGTCAACTACGCCACGAAGGTGATGCTGGGCGACAAGAAGGTGAAGGATTTCGATTTTAAGCCCGTCAAAAAAGGGTACGCGATCAAGATTCCGGTGTTCTCGTTCAGCAAATTCCCGAACGTAAATAAAGAACTCGGCCCCGAAATGAAATCGACTGGTGAAGGCATTTATTTCATCGACGACCTGACCGACGATTTCTTCCAAAAAGTCTACGCCAAGCGGAATCTGTACTTGAGCCGGTAGAGTCGGTGATTCTCAACAAGAAAGCAGCCGACCTATAGTATAGATCGGCTGCTTTCTTGTTGAGAATCACTAGTTTTGACTAAACCAATTGCACCATGGAATTCAACGTAAACGTGCCAGCGACTGACGAACGGAATGACCGCGTTGTTTCCTTTTTAAAACAGCGGCTTGCCGAAAAGCATAAAATAGAACGTCAAATGGTCGCGGATTTTCAGGTCGACAACGCTGTTCAAACCGCCATGACCGAACTGGATCGCCAGAATGAAGAGCGAGGAACACCCATTATCCATTTATAATTACGTGCTTGTTGACGGACAGCCGTCGACTTATCTATTCAGGACGATCAACGGTATCGTTTACGAAATACAGTTTAAACCAACGCCTTACCTGTTCGGCGATACCTCGCCCTTTGCTGACGACATAGTCGAACTGGTTCTAAAAGTTGTCGATGCGCCGGCCGGTGTTCGTCCCCCGCGCGATTCGGTTACCGCGCCGACAATAGCGGCTATAATCAGTCATTTTTATCAGCATAGTAGCCAGACAATCACTATCTATATATGTGATTCATTGGATCAGCGGCAAAAAGCACGATGGGCAACATTTAATCGCTGGTACAACTATTTTAACGCCAGTAACTACCAGCGTTTTGACCGGACGGTTGTCGACACAAAGGATGGTGTTACCTATTACTGCGCCGTGATTATTAGTGCCACAAATCCATATCGGCTGGATGTTTTCGCGGCTTTCAATCGGCTTTTGGACGGCTACAATGATCCCAAATGACGAAACGCCCGCTCTCCAAGGCGAAGAGCGGGCGTTTTGATGAAGAGTAATTCAGTTCCTAGAAACCCAGGCCGATAGCAAAACCACGGACTGATGGGTTACCAGCCAATGCCATCCGCTCATTTGAAGCACCGGTCATCAGGTTAATCGTATATAATCGGGTGATGCCGTCGACGCGCAGTACGGCATGGCCCACATTCGAGGTACCACCGATGTCGAAACCATTACCACCCTCGATCTGCCGACCCAGGTTACCAATCAGTTCCAGACCACCACCGTTCGGTGGGTTCTGCCGGTACAGCATGGCATTGCCGGTGCGGCTGTCGATGTCGTACAACGTGGTCGTCGTGGCGCCGGGGAAATTGTTGGTGTAAGCAGCGGCCGTTACGTTCGGGCTACCCGGATTCAGGCGACCATCCACAGTTACCGAGTTATCATTCGGGTTATAGCGCAGATTCTGACCATCGTTGCTGACAATACGAATCCGGTCGACGGTCGGGTTGAAATCGAAGCCAACATCACCCGAAACGCTTGGCGAGATAGGCGCACCCACAGCCGTAGCGGCTCCGCTCGACATATTAATGGTATAAATCCGGCTCGTTGTACCTAAGGCATACAACTGACCATTTACCGGCCGCATATCGATACCACGCAGCGTTTCGCCGGTTTGCAGTCCTGTGATGGCTTTCGTAGCGTGCGTAGCACCCGACTCAGGATTTATATAGTGCAGCATGTTCATCCCGTCGGCTACGTAAGCGATTGGTTCGGTGGGAATGGCCAGTCCGACGAGGCTCATCGCACCAGGCAGATTACCCAATAATTCGGCGCGACCGGTTGTCAGGTTGATTTCGTATAGCCCCTGCACACCGTTACTAATCATGGTGGCGATAGCACTGCCGTTCGGCGCAATATCAAAATTGCTCTGCCCGGCTATGTCGACGCCCAGCGAACCAACTTCGGCCAATACGCCGTCGTTGGGCGGGTTTTGCCGATACAGTTTATCCGTCACCGGATCAATATCATACAATGTCGTCGTTGTGACGCCCGACCGGTTGTTGGTGTAGGCGACACCGGAAATCGATGCACCAGCAACGCCATTGATAGGTCCATCGACAATCATAACCGCGCCCGTCTCCGGGTTTAAACGCAAGTTCTGACCCCGATTCGATACCAGACGAATCCGGTCGACAGTTGGGTTAAAATCGAAGCCGGCGGCATCACCCGTAACAGCAGGAGACAGCGGACCGGTACCAACCGGCACGGCAGCACCTGTACGCAGGTTGATGGTATACAGACGGCTCCCGTTACTGATCGCATAAAGCTGGCCCGTAGCCGGACGGAAATCGATACCAATCAGTCGTTCGTTGTTCATAACGCCCGTGATGGTTGTCATTTCCTGACTAACCGACGGGCTAGCTGTATTTAGCCTAACAAGTTGGTTGTTGTCGGTAAGGGCATAGAAGTCAAAGTTGGCGGCAAGCCGGGCATTAGCCGTTGATGATGCCGTTTGAGGATCGAGCATCTGCCGGTCCTGACAGGCATTTAGGGTAAGCAAAGAGCCGATAGCCAGCATCCCTGCCGAGAAGCGTAGTTGTTTTTTCGTAATCATGTTATCGAGCGTTAAGTAGCGGCTGCTGGTTTTTCCAGCATGGTTATCCGCTATCGTATACGGAGCAAAACCACGAATAGATTCACGAAGATTAAATATTAGTTAAAACCCGATTAACCGGTATCAGTTTGACTCGACACTGACACTCGGCACATCAATCGCTATCCTATGAAATCAAGACTGGTCTTTGCGAGATAGCCCCCTGACCAGTCCTCTCTTCAAACCTGACAGCAATATCATCCGGCACAGCAGACAGTCGTCTGTTAATTTCGAATTAAAAAATCTGAACAAAACTGCCGTTTACATATACTATTTGCGGTTTCAACGCTTTTTAAATTTTTATAACACGCTAAAAATCAACCAAATAAGCTGACATAACTTTTTATATTACGACTATACAGCGTCATTCATCTGTCTAAACCATCGGAGTAATTACAGGTATACATCACTAAATGCTCAATGAGTAACTGGCACAGCTACAGGCTGTTCTACGGAACTATCAGGCAGTTTCAGACTCAGGCGGCTGTTCATCATCAACTGGTCATTAGCTACAACACCTGTACTCATGCAAAATATTAGCCCAATCTGGTTATACCCTCTTATTCTTCTGGCCGGTGCATTTCAGGCGTGGGGACCGCCCATGAATGGAGCTTTGCTTAAATCCGTGCAGAATCCCTGGCTGGCCAGCGTTGTCTCTTTTCTGCCGGTCGTTGCCTTTCTGCTGTGTTTATTTTTGTGCTTACCCAAGCCGATGCCAACCACTGACAGTCTGGCTACTATGCCCTGGTGGGCTCCCCTGGGTGGCCTGATTGGTGCCGGTGCAGTAGTGGCGGGGTTGATGTTCGTCGATCGGGTTGGTGCAGGTACACTGGCCGGACTGACGATTACGGCCAATATTCTGATGTCGCTGGTTATCGACAAATACGGCTGGTTCAACGTAGAAATTCATCCGCTTAGCATCGGTAGAACAATCGGAGCGGTACTGATGGTTGTCGGCGTATACCTTATCTCCAAATTTTAAGCCTGTAGGTCGAATAACCTCTGTTTCAACTGGTGGCCAGGCAGCTCTGGTCTGCTAGCGGCAGCGTGGTGTTGCAGTACTTACGCAGTTAGCGCGTGGTATAGCCAGATGACGCCCAGCGTGCAGAGCAGGGCGGTTGTCATAACCTGAAAGCCGAGTTTGAGAAACGCCCAAGCACTGACTGTCTGCCCTTCCCGACGTAGCGCGACCAGCCACAGAATCGTAGCCAGTGACCCCGTCACGGATAAATTGGGACCGAGATCGATACCTACCAGAATAGCACTTTTAACGACTTCCGGAACCTGACCCGCCTGTACAACAGTACCGGCAATCAGTCCCGCTGGTAGATTATTGACCAGATTACAAACCAACGCCGTACCGACACCGCTCAACCACATAGTCTGCGTTACTGACCGGGCCGTGCTATCCCGTAACAGGCCCGTCAGCGATTGAATAAGTCCGGTCTTGTCGAGTGCTTCGACCAGCACAAACAGGCCCGCCACCAGCGGCAGCACCGCCCATGAAACCCCTTTCACGACCTCCCAGGGACTTTTCCTAGCCCGAATCAGCACCACTATAGACGTCAGGATGCCTGTGATGGCTGTCGGCAGTCCCAGCTCGGCATCCAGCGCCGACGCTGTCAACAGTGTGACGGCCGTTGCGCCAATACCCAGCATAGCCAGTTTGCCACCCGGCGACAGCGCGGGGATGTCAATGCTGGTTTCGATGGATTCGCACAGGGCGTCGCGCTGGGTGAAGCGCAGCACCAGGTATGTGACGGCAATGGATACAATCGAGGGCAGACTGTACTGAATTAGCCACTGCCCAAGGGGCGGCATGTGCGTGCCGTAAATAACCAGATTAGCCGGATTGGAAATAGGCAACACGAAGGAAGCGGCATTGGCGATGAAGGCGCAGATGAACAGATATGGCAACGGCTTGTCGACCTTAGCGGCTTTCACGGCTGCTGCCACCGCCGGGGTAAGCACAACTGCGGTGGCATCGTTGGATAGAAACGTCGTAACAACAACCCCGACCAGGTAAATGAGCCCGAAAAGCCGACTTGCGGAGCCCGACGCCCGTTGCGTAGCCTGAGCGGCCAGCCAGTCGAAGAGTTTTTCTTCCCGGGCCGTTTCAGCCAGCAGCATCATCCCGGTCAGGAAGAGGTACACATCCGCCCCCTTGGCAACACCCGACCAGGTTTCGGCGGGTGTAATCAGACCCAGCATCAGCAACAGGACAGCCCCCGCTACGGCCCAGATGAATTCGGGAATGTTGAACGGTCGTATGATGACGCCCGCGATAGCCAGAAACGTGATGAGCCAAATATAAGTGTGAGGCATATCCAATTATGTTGAGAAAATCAGGATGGTTTACCGTTGCGATTGGGTCCCAGTTGTGTACCCATTATACCGTTCTGCGGCCAGGCACCAATCGAATCGGCATCGCTGCCATTTTTGTGCCGAACAGGGGGGAACAGGCCGACCGGAGTTAGCTGAATCGTGTGCTGACCGGGTCGGCCGCTGCTGTCGACGGCTTCCACAGTCAGCGTTATCCCTTCGCCAGCGGATACGTCTACATCGGCCCACCAGCCCCGCCCATTCTCGGTCGGGGTCATGGCCAGCCAGTTATGCTGATTGATTCGGCAGGCGACCCGCTCCACGGGGCGGCTACCCAGCACAACGGCATGTACCCGAGTTGGCCCCGCCGGGGCAGACTGGTCGTCGGTGCGCAGCAGTCGGTAGTCCGTTGGCGTAGTGATAAGCACGAACGGGAAGGCATCGTGTAGCGCCTTAAATCGCCAGCTTACCGTTTCCCCGTGAACCGTTGCGAATGAATATCCTGCCGGGCCTTCCTCATTTTGCCCGGTCGAGCGGGTAGCGGCAAAAATCGTGTGCCCATCGTTCGCCAGTTCGTTGTAATGCGTATGCCCAATGTCGACCAGCACAACGGTATGAGCCGCGAAAAGTTGGTTTACCGCCTTTGTTTCCTCGCTATCCGTAAAATCGGCCGGGTACGTGTGCATGAAAACCACCACCGGCTCATTGCTGGCGGTTGCTTCGGCCAATTCCCGGCGTAACCAGTCGTATTGCCCCATACGCAGGCGAAAATCGGGACCACCACTCCCCCCGCCACTGATGTCGAGAAACAGGCAACGAACCCCTTTCACTACCCGCGACCTGGGCAGCGGTTCAGTCAGAGGCATCGTATAAAACGCATCCAGACTGCCCGATTCCATGTCGTGATCGCCCGGAATGATGTGTACGGGTACGTCCAGCATCTTCAGCGCAGTAGACACCAGTTCGTATTGGCGCGGCTGGCCATTATCGGTGTTGTCGCCGGGCAGCACGACAAAATCCAGCGCGGCCCCACACTCCGTTGCCAGTTGAGCAACAATAGACAGGTAATCGAGGTAGTTGGGTTCGCTGGCTTTAGTGATGTGTAAATCGCCCAGGTGAGCGAAAACAAGCGGATCGGTAACTGACATACGGACTGGTAAACGGTGGATACGGAATTGGTTAGTGAGCAGTAGCAACGGCCGGGGCGACGGCACACTCCGATTTGAGCGTAGCGCCGAAAACGATCCACAACAGAATCGATACGGACGCAAAACTACCCAACAACAAAAAGGTGGATGAATACCCGATCGACTGCGCCAGCCAGCCGCCAATGGCCGGACTGAGCGATGCCCCGATGCCCTGCACTGTCATGACAGCACCCTGACCGATGTTGACCCGGCCCGTGCCATTGAGCAGGTGCGCAACCAGCCCCGGAACCGCTACGCTCTGCAACCCCGCCCCGATTCCGTCGAGTATCTGCACCGGGAACAGGCCCGTGTACGAAATCAGCTGCGACGCGACCAATCCCCGCACCGGAAGGGCTATGAACGAGATAAGCAACACAATTCAGTACCCGCTTTTCTCGGTCATCCGAACGGCCACCAGCGACATAACGATCATAGCCAGCTGGGCGATAATGATGGTTACGGCGACGAAAATGGTGGGGTTACCGGGCAATTTTGTCGCTGCCGCCAGGCCAAAAAGCGGCAGCATGGCCCCATTACCCAGGTGGAAACAGGCCAGCGCAGCCGCCAGAATCAGCATCGATTTATTTTTGAAAAGCACCTGAAAGGCGTTAGTCGGTGCGTTGTTTTCCTGCTTATCGCTTAATCCACGGGCCGCTTTGTCATCGATGGCGGTGGCCGGAATCAGCAGTACCGACACGATAGCCAACACCCCAAACAAAGCGGCCAGATAAAACACCGCAGGCATACCGAAGCGCATACCCAGATACCCCGACAAGGCCGCACCAACAACGTTTCCCGCGTGATTATAAGCCTGATTGTACCCGTTCTGGCGGGTGAAACCAGCCTGTTTGACGATACCGAGCGTGATACCAACCACCGCCGGGCCAATGGCTGAACCGGCAATGGCCGTGGCGACCTGCGACAGGCAGACCAGCCAGAAATTCTGCGAAAGCAAAATAATAGCCGACGCCAGCGTAGTAGCAACGGCGGCAATGACTACGTACATTCGTTTGCGCGTAGTAGCGTCGATGAGGGCACCCGCCGGGGCAGTCATCAGCATACCGGCCACCCCACCGATGGTCATCACCGAACCGATCAGCCCGCTTTGCCAGCCGTGCGCCAGCAGAAAAACACCAAGGAACGGACCAATACCGGCCTGCATATCGGCCATGAAAAAATTGAGCGACTGAAGCGGCCGGATAGGCTGGGAAATCGATGATTTAGTTTGGGAATGACTCATTTGCCCGATGCAGCAGGTGTACGATAGAAACCGGGCAAAGGTGACAAGCCAGCCTGACGGCGGACTTAAGATGACATTAAAACCTCTTCATCTGCCGGGGAAGTCGATGCAACGGACCAGATTTGGCCCCGTCACTACGCTTGATTTGCCCCGGTAACGCGTGATTGATAGCTTGCTCGTATTCGGCTGTCTGGCGGGAGCGACCCAAACCGGGTAAGTAGATCGGCGGGCGTAGCTGAGCGTACACATAGTTGGCGCACTCTGCCGGGTTCCTTTAGTTTTGCGTAAGTCGTCTGCCCGCTTCTGAACATAACAACTCGCCAACATCGTATGAAAAACGAATTTGTAATCCTCAACAACGGTGTACAGATGCCCCTGCTGGGGCTGGGCGTCTACGCACCGAATCACAACAGTGAAGTGCAGCAGGCTGTCGAATGGGCACTGGAAGCCGGTTGTCGGCTGATCGACACGGCGTCGATTTACGGTAATGAAGCCGAAGTAGCCGCTGCTATTCAGGCGAGTGGACTACCGTCAACTGACGTTTTTATTACAACCAAAGTATGGAACGCCGATCAGGGATACGACAACACGCTACGGGCGTTTGACCGGAGCGCGACTAAACTCAAACGAGGCATCGTTGATCTATACCTGATTCACTGGCCCGTAAAGCAACATAGGCACGAAACCTGGCGGGCACTGGAACAGCTCTATGCCGACGGCCGCATCCGGGCCATTGGCGTGTCGAACCATTACCCGCAGCACCTCGACGAGCTGCTCAGTCAGGCAGCGGTAACACCAGCGGTCAATCAGATTGAATTCAGCCCTTACTGTTACCGCCCCGATGTATTGACATATTGCCGCGACAAGGGTATTCAGGTGGAAGGCTATGCACCCCTGGCGCGGGGCAGGAAACAGGACGATCTGCGGCTGATCGCTATCGCAGAACGTCACCAGAAAAGTACGTTTCAGGTGCTGATCCGGTGGTCGTTGCAGCAGGGCGTCGTTACTATTCCCAAGTCTGTTCACCGCGATCGGATTCGGACCAACGTCGACGTATTCGATTTTGACCTGTCTGCCGACGACATGGCCGTGTTAAACGCGGTTTACGACAATACCCGCATCGCCGACGACCCCGACACACTGGACTGAAACAAAAAACGGCCGCTGGTAACTACCCAGCGGCCGTTTTCACAGAAAAACAGGCTATTTCCTGTACCGACTGCGGTACTCCGGCCCAACCCCGAAGCCGTAGCCCAGCGTCAGCGTGAAAGTAGAACGATTGATTCGGGCGTTATTATCGATTGTAATGTCGCTCACCCCGTAGCGATACCGACCATCGATCAGGAACCGCTGGCGTTCACCAAAGCCCGGAAAGTTCAGCTGAAAACCAGCGATCAACCCAAGGTCCACTTTCCGGAAGGAACTCGTATTGTCGAGCGCCGGAATTTGAATACCCAGCCGTTCGAGCGGTGAGCGTTCGCCTTTAAGCAGGAAAGCCACTGACGGCCCCACGAACACATTCGGCCGGAAGTTACCGCCAGTAGTCAGAAAGTACCGCAGCGCGACGGGTACTTCAATGTACGTCATCTGCTGCCGGAAGTCGACCTGCTGCTGACTGGCGAAAATAGTCTCCAAGTTCGAGTACTTGGCCCCCATCTGCGAATAAAGCGCATCGACCGAAATACCGAAATGATTCAGCGAGCTGTACATCAGAAACGCACCAGCTGTAAAACCGGGTCGGTACTTGTACCCTTCTGCATCGCCGTTAAAGGTCGACAGGTTAGCACCGACGCGTGGGCCAACACTGAACCGCTGTTGTGCCGTAGCAACTGACAGCCCAGTAAAAAGCAGGGCGAGCACAAGGGCGCTCCGCACGGTTTTCGTACAAATCATGATATATACGTGTAGTGTAAAAGGTGGCTTGATTAACGGCTGTAGCGGCTGCGGAATTCGGGTCCTACACCGAAGGCATAGCCCAGCGACAGGCTGATGGTCGAGTTTTGCAGGTTATTCCGAGCACCCCACCGGTTGGGCAGGCTGGTTTGTACTTCGCTCAGACCCAGCGTGTAGCGGGCATCGATGAGGAAGTGCTGCCGCTTGCCGGTGCGCCAGTTCAGCTGAAAACCACCCGTTGCACCCAGATCGATGTCGCGGAAGTCGCTGGTGTTATCAGCATTGATGTTGCCGACATTGGGATCGCCATTGACACGGCGGGCATTGAGTTTGAATCCCAGCGATGGTCCAATAAAAATATTTGGCCGAAAATCGCCATTCAGCGTCAGGTAATAACGAGCGACGACCGGTATCTCCAGGTAGTTGACACGCTGGGTGAATTTGAGTACCTGCGTGTCGTATTTGGCACCGCGCTGGGAGTAGAGTACGTCGGCAGAAATGCCAAAATGGTTCAGTGAACTGTAAGACAGGAAGACCCCGGCGTTGACACCCGGCTTGAAGCGCAAATCATCGGCGTTGCCCCAATAATTAGATAAATTCAAGCCGATCCGTGGACCTGCACTGAACCGCTGCTGTGCGTAACTACTTGTAAAGCAAAGGGTAACTAAAGCAACTGAAACGTAAAAGGAACGTAAAGAAATTGTGCGAAACATAGACAATTGGTCGAATTGATTCTTCGGGTTAACGTTCGACCTTTTGCAAATGTTTTATCTTTCACCACTACTTTCTCCCGGACGGCTTGCTGATAAACCGCGCCATACGCCTGTTCTGGTGTTGAACGGGACGTATCCACCCAACCACCGGAAGACACTAGATCAATGTCTTCCAGTAGATAATCCCGTCTATCGCAGCGAGAGAAGATGTTGTTTCTATCCCGGTTTTCAGTCTTGTCGGTGAGACTGCCGGAGCGGGTTTGACCGTTTTCTTGGGCATGAAGTAAATCATGTAAATGGCCACGGCAAACACGAAGAGAAGTGCAGCCGTGATCGTCGCAATCCAAAGATGCCACAGCCGTTTTTTCGTCGCCGACGCGTGAATACGATCCTGTAGGGCATCGCGCAGACTGGCCAGCTGGGCGGGAGTCGGGCGGGTGGCCTGCTGCATGGCTTCCAGACCCGCCAGCGCATCGGCGTAGAACGGATCTTCCAGCAGCACCCGCTCGACCCGATACCGGGCCGGGCCGTTTAGCTGGCCAGCCTGGTAGGCCCGTAATTCATCAAAAGTTAGTCGCTCACTCATTGTCGGGAGGTTGTATTACGTACAGTACCCGCAGCATACTGTGGATCGCTCAGGCAAAGCTTCAGTTTTCGCCGGCCATTTTGCAAATAACTCTTCACCTGCTTCAGCTCATAGCCCGTCTGGTCGCTTACCTCCACGTAGCTTTTCTTCTCCAGGTAGAATAGCGTCAGACAGGTACGTTGTTCGGGGGGCAGCAGTTGCAGACAGGCTTCCATGCGGGTTAGGTCTTCTTCCCGGTCAGGATCGTCGGTACTGGCTGGCAGCGTATATTCATCGTCCGCCAGAATCGAATCGAGCAGCGCCATCTGCGGCCGATTTTGTCGCTTACGAAGCAGCATCAGGCAGTAATTTCGGGATACACTGTGCAACCACGGGAGAAACTGCTGCACCTCATGCCGGCGCAAATCAACTACCAGCTGTTCAAACAACTGCATCACGGCGTCTTTGGCTTCTTCCTCGTCACGCAGGTATTTGTAGCAGACAGCATACACCAGTTCCATGTATGGCTCGTATAGTTCGCCCAGCAACGCAACGTCACCCGTTGTCCGGTACCGCGCAATAAGCTCGGCCGTCCGGTCGGTGGTGTCAGCAGTGGATTTTGGTTTGCGAAAGCGTCTTAGAAACATAGGTGGCCGGTCTACGTACCCTGAAGATGCAGCAAGCAGACGAATTCCATATTTCTACGCAGGTGTATCCGCTTCAATAACGATCATATACGGAGGCTGTTGTTGACCGGGCCGTTGGCAGTCCGGCGGAAGTTTGATGAATTTATCCGTATTTCGCTCCTCACTTTTCGCTTTCGCTTGTGCATCTAATTGTTGACGCCGGTAATACTGACGCCGTTTTTGGTCTGTACGACGCCGATACGTGGCGCTTCATCTGGCGCACCCCCGCCCGCCCCGACGAGGCTGCCGAATCGTACGAAGCCCGGCTACGGCTGTGGCTACTGGAAGCGGATATATCCCTGAGCGACATACGGCACACCGTACTCAGTAGTGTTGTGCCCAATCTGACACCTACGCTACGTACGATGCTGGGCGGTCTGTTCGGCCATACACCCGTCGTGGTAGGGCCGGGCGTTTATCCGCTGTTGCCACTCGAAATTCTGCGTCCCCACGAAATTGGGGCCGATCTGGTCGCCAACGCATTGGCCGCTTACACCCGGTATCAGCGCAACTGCATCGTTGTCGATTTTGGCACGGCTCTGACGTTTACAACCGTTTCCGGCGACGGTAAAATTCTGGGCGTTGCTATTGCTCCCGGTTTGAAAACGGCGATCCGGTCGTTGTTTGCCAATACGGCTCAGCTGCCCGAAGTACCGATTCAGGTGCCCGAATCGGCACTAGGGCTGAGCACAACACACGCTATTCAGGCGGGCATCGTACTGGGTTACGAAGGCTTGGTTCGCTCCCTTGTCGACCGTATTCGCGCCGAACTGCACGGCGACTGCATAGCCGTAGCGACCGGCGGCCTGTCGGGACAAATTCCGTCGCTCCGGGACGTCTTTGTCGACATCGTTCCCTCACTGACCCTGGACGGTGTTCGGCTGATCGGCGAAACGGTGCTGGCCCAAAAGCAGTCGTAAACCGCTCATTTCGTTGGATAATTTCAATACGAGCAATTTTGGGCCAGCTTTTTTCGGCCGTCAGCACAAGCGTGCAGACTGCGTATTTTTCAGTGCCGTATTGCTCATAATCCTACAAACGGTCGCTGTAGCCGGAATACGTGCAATTCCTTCACGCCTGGGTTAAATTTCGAAAATTGCACTCAAAAACAGGCACTTAACAAGCTAATTGTGAGCCGGTTATATTGATAAGTCGGATCAGAGGATTTCGATTTGTCAACCTGACTACGGCCGTTTTCCAGACGGATCGCACTCAACAAACCACGCTTGCCATGCGCTTTGTCTATCTGTTTTCTTCGTTCGTTCTGCTGCTACTAAGTGTATCGGTGGGGCAGGCAGCAAGCCCCGGACCGGGCTGGCAGGCTGGCCACCTGACGTGGTGGGACGGTACCGTACTGGCCGGCGATCTGGCGTATAACTGGCAGGCCGAAATGGTACTGCTGCGCGAAACCGACGGCCGCATCCGGACCTTTTCAGCCGGTCAGGTTCGGCAGTTCGGCTGGTCGGCGTCGGCCGGTCAGAAAGCCCGCTACTTTATAGCACTTCCCGGCTCGAATAACCAACTGCCCGACAGGCCCGCCTTTTTTGAGGTATGCGCGGAAGGCACGATGACCGTTGTCCGGCGCATGAAGCGAACGCACGGCCTGTTCGGACGTCCTTATGCCAATCCGGTTCGTGGTTTCGACCCCGAAACGCCCGACCCACACGACAGCTTCTTCGATTATTTCGCCCACATCGACGGGCAGTTCCTCCCCTTTCGCCGGTTCTACACCGCTATTTACCTGGCCCGCATGTCGGCGCATCGCCGGGAATTGCAGCAGTATATTCAGGTGCACCGGCTCAACGAGAAAAGTCAATTTGGGCAGTTGCGCATCATTGAGCAGTACAATCGGCTGGCGGAGCAGCCAATGGCATCCGTCCGAACGCACCCCATTCATTAATCAGCAGTCGATTCCGGGGCGTCTTCCGAACCCATCGGCTGCTCGTCGCGGGAACGGCGTTTGCGCCGGCGCAGGGCGTCGCTAAGCAGAAACTCGATCTGCCCATTGACGCTGCGAAACTCTTCCTGCGCCCACCGCTCCAGCTCTTTCAGCGTCTCGGCCTGGATCCGTAGCACAAACGCTTTTTTTTCGGCTGGCATATGCAATAAAGTTAGTTGTACAACGTCCCGGCATTGACGACCGGGCTGACGCCTTTTTCTCCGCACAGCACCACCAGCAGGTTGCTTACCATCGCGGCCTTCCGCTCTTCATCAAGGTGCACGACGCCCTTGGATTCCAGTCGTTCGAGCGCCATCTCGACCATACCCACGGCTCCTTCCACAATCAGTCGGCGGGCGGCAATCATGGCCGCTGCTTGCTGCCGCTGCAACATGGCCCCGGCAATTTCCGATGAGTACGCCAGGTGACTTACCCGCGCTTCGATAATGTCGACACCCGCCCGTTCGAGCCGTTCGTTGAGTTCCTGCTCCAGAAAGACGTTGATCTGTCCGGTACTGTCGCGCAGCGTCACCGATGCCGTATCATCCTCCATGTGGTCGTAGGCGTATGAGTTAGCCAATTTTCGCACGGCCGCTTCCGACTGAATCTGCACGAACAGCACATAGTCATCGACAGAAAACAGCGCTTTGGCCGTATCCTGTACCTGCCAGACGACGACGGCCGCAATCTCGACGGGGTTCCCCATCTTATCGTTTACCTTCAGCGTCTGCCCGTTCAGGTTACGCGCCCGCAAACTGATCTTCCGGCGGTTATACAGCGGATTCACCCAGCGCAGCCCGTTCTGCTTCATCGTGCCGACGTAATTACCGAACAACGTAGACACGTAGGCTTCATTGGGGTTGACGACGGTGATACCCGTAAACAGCACCATCGACACCAGAAACAGGATGAAAGCGAGCCAGATACCAAGGCCAGCGACACCGACGCCAACGCTGCCCAGCAAACACAATACGGCTACCAGCAACAGTATGTAGCCCGAAATCGACGTTAATGGTTTTTCCTGCATGGTTGTACCAATCTGGGGAAGGTTGCTATCAGATTGATAGCACAATGGTATTGACAAACAGATTATCCGACAGCGTAAATGGGATGAACGGTATCGGGTATCGACCAGCGGCTTATTCGGGCAAAGCCGGGGAAAGGCCAATCCTTTTCGCTATTTTTGCCCCTCAAATTCGGGTCGCCACGCGACCAACCGACTGACTGCTATGCTACTGAGTGAACAGGAGATAAACCGCCGACAAAAGCGGGAAGAACTGATGCGGATGGGAATCGATCCTTACCCCGCTCCCCTCTTCGACGTTACCCATACCATCGACCAGCTTCGCGACGCCTTCGCCGACAAGACCGGTGCCGATACGCAGGGCGGCTACCAGCCCCACCTCGATTTTAAAGCCGAAGCGCCCTGGAACACCATCCGGCTGGCGGGCCGACTGATGAATTTCCGCATCATGGGTAGCGCGTCGTTTGCCGAAATGCAGGACTCGACCGGCCGGATGCAGCTGTATTTCCGGCGCGACGACCTGTGCCCCGGTGACGACAAGACGCTGTACAATACGGTCTTCAAAAAGCTGCTCGACATCGGCGACATCATCGGTATTGAAGGCTACGTATTTACGACGCAGACGGGTGAGCTATCGGTGTATGTGCAGTCGTTTACGGTGCTGAACAAAGCCCTGCGACCCCTGCCGGTGGTGAAGGAAGTGATAAACGAGCAGGGCGAGAAAGAAACTTACGACGCCTTTACCGACCCCGAACAGCGGTACCGGCAGCGGTACGTCGACCTGATTGTGAACCCGCAGGTACGCGACGTATTTGTGAAGCGCACAAAGCTGGTCAATTCGATCCGGCAGTTTCTGAGTCAGAAAGGCTATCTGGAAGTTGAAACGCCGATTCTCCAGCCCATCCACGGGGGTGCTACGGCCCGCCCGTTCCAGACGCACCACAACACGCTCGACATGACGCTGTACATGCGGATTGCCAACGAGCTGTACCTGAAACGGTTGATCGTGGGTGGATATGACGGGGTGTTCGAGTTCGCCAAGGATTTCCGCAACGAAGGCATGGACCGGACCCACAACCCCGAGTTTACGCAGGTGGAATTCTATGTAGCTTACAAAGACTACCTCTGGATGATGGACACCATCGAGGAGATGGTCGAGAAAGTAGCCATCGACGTGGCTGGTACGACGAAAGTAACGGTGGGCGACAACATCATCGACTTCAAACGGCCCTGGAAACGGCTGACGATGTTTGAAGCCATTCAGGAGTACACCGGCGTCGACGTGTCGGCGATGGATGAGGATCAATTGCGGCAGGTGGCCGAAGATCGGGGCATCAAGACCGACACGTCGATGGGTAAGTCGAAGCTGATCGATGAACTGTTTGGCGAGGCCTGCGAACCCAACCTGATTCAGCCGACATTCATCACGGATTACCCCGTCGAGATGTCGCCCCTGACCAAGAAGCACCGGAGCAAAGCCGGATTGGTCGAGCGGTTCGAAGCGATCTGCAACGGGAAAGAAATCGCCAATGCGTATTCGGAGTTAAACGATCCCATCGATCAGCGCGAACGCTTTGAAGAACAGCTTCGGCTGGCCGAGCGGGGCGACGAGGAAGCGATGATGCTGGACGAGGATTTCCTGCGGGCCCTCGAATACGGTATGCCCCCCACGGCGGGCGTCGGCCTGGGTATCGACCGGCTGGCGATGATTATGACCAATCAGCCGTCGATTCAGGACGTCTTGTTTTTCCCGCAGATGCGCCCGGAGAAGAAGCAGGAGCAGTCGGGCGAAGCTGATTTTCTCGCGGCTGGTGTACCGGCTGGATGGATTCCGGCCCTGCAAAAGATGAATATCCTGACCGTTGAGCAACTCCGCGCGACCAGTCCGAATAAACTATTCAACGACCTGGGCGGTGCCCGCAAACGCCTGAAACTCGACATTCCGATGCCCACCATCGCCGACGTTCACGGCTGGACGGGGCACTGATTTGCCAAACGAAAAGCCCGATTCGACTACCGAATCGGGCTTTTTCTGTCATGCCGTCGGCATGACAGAAATCAGACAAATAAACTTACTTCTTCTCGGCCATAGCCGCGTCCTGCTTAGCGAACTCACCGGCCGCTTTGATTTCGATTTCTTCGCTAACCATAGCCCCACCCGACGAGCCAACGCCGAAGTCAGTGCGCTTGATCGTACCGTTTACCTTCAAACCCGCTTTTTCCATCTTACCGCGTGGGCTATCCATCGTAACGGGGCCGGTCAGGACGGCGTCGAGCATGACAGGCTTCGTAACACCGTGCATCGTCAGGTTACCCATCATCTTGTACTTCTTGCCATCTACTTTCTGAAACGACGTGCTCTTGAACGTGATCGTTGGGTACTTGGCCGCGTCGAACCAATCCGGAGTTTTCAGGTGCCCGTCGCGCCGTTCGTTGTCGGTGTTGATGCTGTTCACATCGGCGGTCAGTTCGACAACTGCATCCGACAGATCAGCCTTGCTGGCCGTTAGCTTGGCGTCGAACGTTTTAAAATTACCATCGACTTCACTCAGCATCAGGTGCGTCACGGTAAAGCCGACTTTCGAGTGCGCTTTGTCGACCGTCCAGGTCTGCGCGTTAACGGTTGAAACAGCCAGCAACGTGGCAATGGAGAGGGCAAGTGCTTTCATACAAGTGTACTGTTGGTTGGTTGAAACTGAAAAAGAGCGGGAGTAGCGTATACTACTGTCAATGAGTTGATTGGAAGTATTGTCTCAGACAGCATCCTGCTGTCGTGGCTCCAGTGCGGGTCAATGACAGCAGGATGCTGTCTGAGACAATTTACGTTACCGGGGCCGGCCACCGCCTGTCGGTGCGCTCGGCTGTGCCCCACCGGCATCGCCACCGCCGTCGCCTTTTACGTCGTCGTTGTTGACCGACTTACTTTTCCGGCGGTTTTCTTCGAACGTCATCTTACCGATGCGGTAGGCAAATGTCACTTTGACGTTTGAATTATACAGGTGGTTGACATTGACCTGCGAAATCAGGGGCGAGTCGAGCGTGGTGCGCATCGTTACACCGTTGCCGACAAAGTTCTCAGCCGCCAGCCCAATACTACCGCGCTTGTTGGCCAGGTCTTTCCGGACACCCAGCGAGTACATGTAGAAACCACCCATCGTACCCTGTAGCTGCGGGTTTGGCCCCCGGAAGAAGCTGAACACCTGTGCGCTCCAGCCCTTGTTCAGCGTTAGCTGACTCATCAATCGCCCGCCCAGGCTGATGCCTGAGTTACTAATGGTGATCGAGCGACCGGTCGCGTCGGGCGTTTGTCCCTGCATATACACGTAGTAGCCGTCGATCCCCCCATTGATTGTCCATTTCGGCGTCAGCGTGGTGTTGAAGAAGATGTTGGCACCCGTCGTCCGCTGTACACCGATGTTCTGGAAGGTAGTGATAATACCGCCTGTCAGCGTATCCGACGGAATGCGGATTTGTGTGATGGCGTTGTTTGTCAACCGCCCGAAAACAGCCGCGTTGATGTACGTTTTCTTGATCGTTGAGCTGTAGCTGAATTCAACGTTGTCGGTCAGTTCGGGGCGCAGCGTTGGGTTACCCACCATCACCATCTGGGGGTTAGCGTAGTTGGGGTTGGGGTTGAGCTGCTGTAGCCCCGGCCGCTGAATCCGGCGGTTATAGGCGGCTTTCAGCGTCGTACCGCCCTTCAGCGTTTTCGAGACATTGACACTCGGCACCAGGTTCGCGTAGTCGGGAATGGCGAGTGGCCGGGCGGCTTGCTGCTCGGTCGATTGCGTAGCCTGAATACCCGTGTATTCGTAACGTGTACCCACTTTAAACGTGTACTTGCTCGGCGTCACGTAGGTGTACGATACATAGCCCGCGCCGATATTCTGGCTATAATTAAGCGTCCCGGTTGGGTTATTCGGGTCTTTTATCAAGGCGCTTTCGCCCGTGCCAACCAGGTATTCGTACGCACTATTGACCTGGCGCATGATCGCTTTACCGCCAAATTCCAGCAACTGATTTTTACGAATCGGCGTCTGGTAGTCCGTCTGAAACGTGATCTCCTGGTTGGTGTTGTTGTTGATATTCTGCTGACGACCCGTTAGCGAACCTGTCTGATTGAGCAGGTCGGCGTAGAAATTATTAGTCAGGCCCGTACGGCTGTACTGCGTCGAGATGCTCCACTCCTGCTGCGGTTTGAACGTGCGGATGTAGTCGATGTTCATATCGACCGAGTTCGACAGATCTTTCCGGTTCACATCACGGTTGGTCATGTACAGCAGCGCGTCGCCGAGGTACGCATTGGTCAGCTGCGTTTGTTGCTGCACGAAATTGCGCGTACCCAGCCGTACGTTGGCCGACAGCGACTGATTCTTGGCCAGGTCATAGTCGAAACCCAGTGTGTACTGCCCGAATATCGGCTTATCGAAGGATGTAGCCTGCTGGTTCGTCCGCTGATACTGCGTACCAACCAGCGTCGTCTGATCGAGCGTCGACGACGCGTGGTTGTACATCGCCCGGCCGAATCCGCCCAGCGTGATACCCAGTTTACCCTGTCGGTACGACCCGTTCAGGCCCAGGTTCGACGCCCGCAGACCAACGCCTGCGTCGACGTTCAGCGTCAGGCCGTGCAGGGTGTTTTTCTTGGTGATAATGTTGATAATTCCGGCGGCACCCTCAGCATCGTACTTGGCCGACGGGCTGGTAATCACCTCGACCGACTTGATCATGTCCGACGGCAGTTGCTTTAGTGCGTCGGCGACGTTGGCGGCTACGATGGTGCTGGGTTTGTTGTTGATGAGCACGCGAATGTTGCTGCTGCCGCGCAGGCTGACGTTGCCGTCCAGATCGACCGACAGCATCGGCACCCGCTTCAGCACGTCGCTGGCGTCGCCCCCTTTCGAGGTCAGGTCTTTATCCGCGTTGAACACCAGCCGGTCGACTTTTTCTTCGATCATAGCTGCCTGCCCAACCACGTTCACTTCACCCAGCGTCCTGACGTCGGCCGCCATCTTCACCGACCCCATATTGATCTCGGTACCTTTGGCAATCGTGAACGCTTTCGAATCGGAGTTTTTGTAGCCGATAAACGAGTATTGCAACCGGTAATCGCCCGGTGCCAGTTTTGTCATCGAAAAGGATCCTTTGCCGTCTGACGTTGTTCCGTCGACAGGCTTATTGGTTTTGGTATTGATGAGGGCAATCGTGGCGAATTCAACGGGCTTTCCCGATGTCGAGTCGGTCAGGACGCCCGTAATTTTGCCGTTGCCTTTGGGAGCATCATCCGCAACGCCGGTAAATTCTTTCTTTTGCCGTTCGTTGTTTCCGCCAAAGCCGGGTCCACCCGGTCCACCACCCGGCGGGCCACCGAACTGCGCATATGCTGTCTGCGTCAGGCTGGCGCCCAGGCCGAGTACCAGCAGGAGAAAGAGAAGTCGTGTATACATGGTCTGGTCGATTTCGCGTTTGATGAACCAAAGCAACAGGCTCGCTATCAGTCCTGAAAACGCAATAGACCATGCAGGCGGGAACGTCGGCAGACCGCCCATTTCAGCCGACGAACCGCTTTTTTCCAGTTAATCCGCTTATCTCGACCGGTTCATCGACACAAACGGGGTAACCATCGATTGAATCGGCGCACTAGCCGATTGATTTTAATGAGGCTATGAAATTGCCGTAAACTTGTAGCTTTCCGACAGACTATGGCGACTCCCCTCTTTTCCCGACGCTACGTTACGCTGCTGAGCCACTGGCTGGGGTGGGGGCTGCTGAGTTACCTGCTGTTTTTTTCGCAGTCGTTCAACAACGACATCAAAATGCCGGAGGAGTTCTGGATTCGGCAAATCGCCTTTCAGACAATGATGATCGGTACGTTCTATCTGAACGCAAACGTACTGGTTCCCCGCCTGTTGCTCGAACAGAAAACAAGGCAGTATGGACTGGCTTTGCTGGGCGTCGTTACCACGACAATGCTGATATTATGGGGCCTGGAATTTGCCCTTGACCTGCCCGTACTGTTTCACCAGATTTTTCATCCCGACGGCAAAGGCGAACCCAGGTATTACGGCTGGGTACAACCGTCGCTGTTTACGATAGTGCTGGTGTTGGGCATCAGTACCAGCCTGTCGCTGGTGCAGAAATGGCAGGCCGATGCAACGAGCCGACTGGCGCTCGAACAAGCCAAAACCAGTTCGGAACTATCGTTTCTGAAAGCGCAGATCAATCCGCATTTCTTTTTCAACACGCTAAACAACATCTACGCGCTAACCTCTTTCGACGTTGAACTGGCGCAGGAGGCTATTCACCGATTGTCGCGGATGATGCGGTACGTGCTGTACGAAACACACTCGGGTACGACCCTGTTGAGCAAGGAAATCGCCTTCGTCAGTGATTATATCCAGCTGATGCAGCTTCGGCTGACAGATAAAGTGCAGATAATGGTAGAGACACCCACACCGCTGCACGATCAGCCCATTGCGCCCATGATCCTGCTGCCGTTTGTCGAAAACGCGTTTAAGCACGGCGTCAGTGCGGTAGAGCCCAGTCAGATCCGAATTTCGATTCAACAACAGCCGAATCAGTTGCGGCTCGATGTGCGAAACACCGTGTTTGCCAATCCGAAACCATCACTGGAAGCGGGTAACGGTATCGGTCTGACGAACACCCGCCGGCGGCTCGATCTGCTGTATCCGAATCAGTATACGCTGCATATTGACCCGCGTAACTCAACCGGTGAGTACTGCGTACACTTAACCCTGAACCTGTGATGACACTAAACTGTATCGCCGTCGACGATGAGCCGCTGGCACTGGGGCTGGTCTGCGCATTTGTTGAAAAAACACCGTTTCTCAAGCTACAGGGCCGGTACAGCAGCGCCGTAGAAGCGTTGCAGGTATTGATTACGACCCCCGTCGACATTATTTTTCTCGATATTCAGATGCCTGACCTGACCGGGCTGGAACTGGCGCGGGTACTGGAACGCACTCAGCGCGGGACTAACACACCCCGCATCATTTTTACCACGGCTTTCAACCAGTTTGCGCTCGATGGATTTCGGGTCGATGCGCTCGATTACCTGCTGAAACCATTCAACTACGAAGAATTTCTGCGGGCCGCCAACAAAGCCCGGCAGTACGTCGAGCTGGTACAGCGCAGTCAGCCCCAGCCGGTTAGCCTCCCTCCTACGCCGGTTGCCGACGCGGCCGAGGAGTACTTGTTTTTAAAGGTCGAATACCAATTGGTCCGGGTTGCCTACACCGATATTCTGTACATCGAGGGTCTCAAAGACTACGTAAAAGTGTATCGGCAGAGCGACCCTGCCAAACCGCTGTTGTCACTGACAAGTCTGAAATCACTGGAAGAAAAGCTGCCGGCGCAGAAATTTATGCGCGTCCATCGTTCGTTTATCGTCGCCCTCGACCGGATCGACGCCGTTTCGCGCAACACCATTCAAATCGGCTCTGTCACAATCCCCGTCAGCGATCAGTATAAAGAAACGTTCAGCCAGTTTATTCAACGCTGGCTGTAAACAAGAAAACCCGCATCCAGGCGGATGGGGCTTTCCGATCTTCTATAACCTATGATGTAAACGTACGGACAGCATGACCGTCCTGATAGTAGAGTCGACGCGCCGGATAATCTACCGGGTCAGGCTGCTACAATCGTCCATAAATTTGACCAATTCTCTTGTAATTACGTACCTGCTCGTTTGCTAAACGGGCAAATTCCTGGCTGAATCAGTAAATTCTGTCGCTGATTGACTCCTTAGTACAGTCTATTTTAACGCAAACCAGCCATGCTTGACTGTATCGATATTGTTGATTCACTGAGCGTTCCGAAGTATCAACAGCTAGTCAATTCGATTGTGAGCGGGATTCAGACGAAGGACATCCGGCCGGGCGATAAGCTACCCTCTATCCACGAAGTCAGTGCCGAATTCGACGTAGCCAAGCGGACCGTGGAAAAAGCCTATGACCTGCTCAAAGAGCAGGACATTGTGGTGGCGGTGAAGGGTAAAGGGTACTATATCAACCACACGGTGCTGGGCCGTAACCTGAAAATCTTCCTGCTGTTCAACAAGCTGAGCGCCCACAAAAAAATCATTTACGACTCCTTCGTCAGCGAACTGGGCACCGACACGCCCATCGATTTTTTCATCTATAACAACGATTTCCGGCTCTTCCGCGACATCATCCGAAAGGAAGGCACGCGCCATTCGCACTACGTCATCATCTCCCACTTTTTCGACGACACCGAGCAGGCCCGCGAATTGATAAACCAGCTACCCAAACACAAGCTGATCGTGCTCGACAAACTGATCGAGGGCATCACGGGCAAGTACGCGTCGGTGGTGCAGAACTTCGAGAACGATCTGATTCAGGCCCTGACCGAAGCCCTGCCGCTGCTGCGTAAATACAGTCAGCTAAACATCCTGTTTCCGGCCGAGACATACCACCCGAAAGCCATTCTGAACGGCTTCTACAGCTTCTGTTATGAACACGGCTTTGTGGCCCGCGTCATTCGCGACATTGCCGCCGAACCCATCACGCCGGGCAACGCCTACATCAACCTGATGGAAGACGACCTCGTTACGCTTATCAAGAAAATAAAAGATACCGGTTACACAGTCGGTCAGCAGGTCGGCATTCTGTCGTACAACGAGACGCCCCTGAAGGAAATCCTGCTCGACGGCATCACGGTCATGTCGACGGATTTTGCGCAGATGGGCAAAACGGCCGCGCAGTTGGTGCTGAACAATACCTGCGAACACATCGAAAATCCGTTTCGGCTGGTGGTGCGCAAATCACTGTAACAACCGAAAACTTAACACCAACAGTAGGCAAGTAGGGGAAGGGGCTTTCTCGCAAACCGCCCTACTTTACACCACACGATACAACCTGATCGCTTCGTTACCGTACCCTTTCCGACGGTTCTTCTTATGATCGCTTCGCCAAATACATTCCGCCACGTCAGTTACCTCTGGGACAATGCCAAAGCCGCCGAACTCGAAGGCGACGAAGTAGCCCTGCTCATTTACCGCTCAAACCTGCTGGGCGCCGACCTCCGCCTGACCAACTACGGGGGCGGTAACACGTCCTGCAAAGCGATGGCAACCGACCCGCTGACGGGTCAGCCCACCGAAGTGATGTGGGTAAAGGGCTCCGGGGGCGACATCGGTACGCTGACCCGCAGTGGGCTGGCAGCCCTCTACGTCGACCGGCTGCGGAGTCTGAAAAACATCTACCGGGGCATCGAGCACGAAGACGAGATGGTGGAATTGTTCAACCACTGCATCTTCGATCTGGCGTCGAAAGCCCCGTCGATCGATACGCCCCTGCACGGCTTTCTGCCCTACAAACATATCGATCACCTGCACCCCGACGCGGCTATTGCCATTGCTGCGGCCAAAGACGGCAAACGCATCACGCAGGAACTCTTCAACGGCACCATCGGCTGGGTCGACTGGCAGCGACCGGGCTTCGATCTGGGTCTGAAACTGGCGCAGTGCGTCGAGCAGAACCCCGGCATTCGGGGCATCATGCTTGGGTCGCACGGCCTATTTACCTGGGGCGACACCGCCTACGAAAGCTACGTCAACACGCTGGAGGTGGTCGAACGCTGTGCGGAATATCTGGCCGATAATTACGGCAAAGACCGACCCGTTTTTGGTGGTGCGAAGCGCGAGAGCCTGCCCGCCGACAAGCGCAGAACGCAGGCGGCTCAACTAGCCCCGGTGCTGCGCGGACTATGCTCCAGCGAACGGCACATGATCGGCCATTTCACCGACGACGAGCGGGTGCTGGAATTCATCAATTCGAACGATCTAGACCGGCTTGCACCGATGGGTACCTCCTGCCCCGATCACTTTCTGCGTACCAAGATCAGCCCGTTGGTGCTGCCCCTTGCCGCCGACGCCGACCTGAGCAACGGCCCGGCCCGGCGCACCGAACTGACGCCCGCATTCGAGCAGTACCGGGCTATGTATCAGAACTATTACGATACCTGCAAACACCCCAACAGCCCCGCCATCCGCGACGCGAATCCGGTGGTGCTGCTGTATCCGGGCGTGGGTATGTTTACGTTCGCCAAAGACAAACAGACCGCCCGCGTAGCCGCCGAATTCTACATCAACGCCATCAACGTGATGAAGGGCGCGGAAGCCATCTCGGAATATACCTCGTTGCCCCGGCAGGAAGCCTTCGACATTGAATACTGGCTGCTGGAGGAAGCCAAATTGCAGCGGATGCCGAAGCCCAAACCGCTGTCGGGTAAAATCGCGCTCATAACGGGCAGTGCGGGAGGCATCGGTAAAGCCATCGCTAAAAAATTCGCCCAGGAAGGAGCCTGCGTCGTGCTGAACGACATCAATCAGGAGCGGCTCGACGGGGCGCAGGCCGAATTTACCAAAGCCTTCGGCAAAGACACCGTCGCCACGACGTTGCTGAACGTAACGGACTACGCCAGTATTCAGGCTGCACTGTCGGCGGCTGGTCTGGCGTTTGGCGGGGTCGACATCATCGTCAACAACGCGGGGATCAGCATTTCGAAGCCCATCGCGGAACATACCATCGAGGAGTGGGATCGGCTGTACGATATTCTGGTGAAGGGCCAGTTTATGGTGACGAAAGCGGCCGTCGAGGTTATGCGGAAGCAGGACCTGGGTGGCGACATTATCAACATTGTTTCCAAAAATGCGCTCGTCGCCGGCCCAAACAATGCGGGCTACGGCTCGGCCAAAGCGGCCCAGCTGCACCTGAGCCGCCTGAATGCCGCCGAACTGGGTGGCGATAGCATCCGGGTCAACACGGTCAACCCCGACGCCGTTATCTCCGACTCGAACATCTGGGCGGGCGGCTGGGCCGAAGGGCGCGCCAAAGCCTACGGCGTTACGGTCGAGGAACTCCCCGCCTACTACGCCAAACGGACACTGCTCAACGAGATCATCCTGCCCGACGACATTGCCAATGCCTGTTTCGCCTTCGTCGGTGGCCTGCTGGCCAAATCGACCGGTAACGTCCTCAACGTCGACGGCGGTGTTGCCATGGCCTTTGTTCGCTGATATGTAGCCCAGACGTCCACGTCTGGTAGCCGCGCCAGCGGCTAAAGAACTGCGCAAAATTGGCCTGACGGCCTCCAGACGTGGACGTCTGGGTTACAAACCTATGAACCTGAACCCCAATACAATCGCCAGCCACAACGCCGACCGGGCAGCCCGGCACCGGCAACTACTGGCCCCCTGGACCGATTCCGTTGAACAAACGGAAACGATCATTGAGAAACTGGTGGCGTTTCAGATCGCCATTCCCAGCTGGGCGCTCGGCACGGGCGGTACCCGCTTCGGCCGGTTTCCGGGCGGTGGCGAACCGCGTAGTCTCGACGAAAAGATCAGCGATGTCGGTCTGCTGCACGCGCTGAACCGGGCCAGCGGAGCCATCTCACTGCACATTCCGTGGGACATCCCGAAAGACCCGCAGGCGACGCGTCAGCTGGCCGACAGCTACGAGCTGGCTTTCGATGCGGTCAACTCCAACACGTTTCAGGATCAGCCCGATCAGCCGGAAAGCTATAAGTTCGGCTCGTTACAGCACGTCGACCGGGCGGTGCGGCAGCAGGCAATTGACCATAACATCGAGGTCATCCGGCACGGCGTTGAACTGGGGTCCAAATCGCTGACGGTCTGGCTATCGGACGGGTCGAGCTTCCCCGGCCAGCTGAATTTCCGCAAGGCGTTCGAGCGGACGCTGGGCGGTTTGCAGGAAATCTACGCGGCCCTGCCCGCCGACTGGCGGATGTTTGTTGAGTACAAAGCCTTCGAACCGAATTTCTATTCGACCACCGTTGGCGACTGGGGCAGCAGTTATCTGTACGCCAGCAAACTCGGTCCGAAAGCGTACACGCTGGTCGATCTGGGCCACCACCTGCCCAACGCCAACATCGAGCAGATCGTCGCGATTCTGCTGATGGAAGGTAAACTGGGCGGATTCCACTTCAACGACTCGAAATACGGCGACGACGATCTGACGGCGGGCAGCATCAAACCCTACCAGCTGTTTCTGATCTTCAACGAACTGGTGGGCGGGATGGACGCGCGGGGTATGAATCACGCGACCGACCTCGGCTGGATGATCGATGCGAGCCATAACGTGAAAGACCCGCTCGAAGATCTGTTGCAAAGCGTCGAAGCGATTCAACTCGCCTACGCGCAGGCCCTGCTGGTCGACCGGGACGCCCTCGAAGCCGCCCGCGACGCCAACGACGTCGTACAGGCACAGGAGATTTTGCAGGACGCCTTCCGCACCGACGTTCGGCCGCTGGTTGCCGAAGCGCGTCGGCGGGCGGGCGGTGCCCTACACCCGCTGAGCCTCTACCGCAGCCTCAACATCCGCGAGCAGCTCATTCAGGAACGCGGAGCCAAATCCGTCGCCACGGGACTTTGATTGAATGATAGAGTGATTGAATGATCGAATAAGTACCTCAGTCACTCCATCATTCAATCACTCTATCATTCTGTCATTCAATATGCACATCGCGGTATTCGACATCGGCAAGACCAACAAGAAGCTGTTTCTCTTCAACCAGCAATACGACATTGTGTGGGAGACGAGCACGCAGTTTGCCGAAACGGTTGACGAGGATGGCGATACCTGCGAAGACGTTGAGCACCTGACCAACTGGGTACAGCAGGCGTTGCAGGAGGTGCTGGCCAAGCCGGAGTTCGACGTGCAGGCACTGAATTTTTCGACCTATGGCGCGAGTCTGGTTTGCGTGGATGAGCGGGGCGAAGCGGTGGGACCGCTGTATAACTATTTGAAAGCGTACCCCGACGACCTGACACGGCAGTTTTACGAAACGTACGGTCCGGAAGAACAGGTATCGGTGGAAACGGCTTCCCCGGCGCTGGGTAGTCTGAACTCGGGCTTAGCCCTGTACCGTACTCGTTATCAGAAGCCGGATCTGTTTTCCCGGATGCGGTACGCGCTTCATCTGCCGCAATACGTCAGCGCACTGATTACAAAGCAGTTCCACGCCGACCTGACCAGTATTGGTTGCCATACGATGCTCTGGGATTTCGACCGGCAACGGTATCACGACTGGGTTATGGCGGAGCAGTTGGATCAGAAACTGGCCCCGCTATTTCCCGGCAATGCGGTGATGAACACAACGGTGTACGGAAAGCCAATGCAGGTAGGCGTCGGGCTGCACGACTCGTCGGCGGCTTTGATTCCGTATCTGGCGAGTTTCAGCCAACCGTTCGTACTGATTTCAACGGGTACGTGGTGCATCAGCCTGAACCCGTTCAATACGCAGCCACTGACGGCCGAAGAACTGCAATACGACTGTCTGTGCTTCCTGAATTATCAGGGCCAACCGGTGAAAGCGTCGCGGCTGTTTGCCGGCTACGAACACGAGCAGCAGGTACAACGGCTGGCTGCGCACTTCGGTGTTCCCGTCGACACCTACAAACGCGTTGCCTACGACCCGTCGCTGATCGACGAACTACCCGCCCGTCCCGTACAGCCCGTCCCGGACCCGATTACGACGAAGCAACCGGCCGTCCTGGTGCAGTCGGCCTTTGTCCGGCGCGATCTGGCTGATTTCGATACGTACGAACGGGCGTACCATCAGCTCATCCACGACATCGTGGCGCAGCAACTCGTTTCGACCGAACTGGTGCTGCACCGCTCCCCCGTCGACCGCATATTCGTGGATGGCGGTTTCAGCAAAAACCCGATCTACATGGCCTTGCTGGCGTCGGCCTTTCCGCAGCTCAACGTGTCGGCCGCTACGGTAGCGCAGGCGACCGCCCTCGGTGCGGCCCTGGCGATTCACGATAGCTGGAATCCGTTACCACTGCCCGATAACCTGGTTCAGCTCCGCCCCGTCGACGTGCCGGTGGGGAAACCGGCGTAGCGTGTCACCCCGGCTGTCTTTTTTTTTCTTCCATTTTCTTTCTTCTCCTATACCACTGTTCCTAAACCGTACTCTGCAAAATGGCCGTATTCTGGGGCGTTATGTTACATGCGCTGGGAGGCTTTGCTTCCGGCAGTTTCTACTTACCCTATAAACAGGTAAAAAGCTGGTCCTGGGAAAGTTACTGGCTCGTTGGCGGTATCTTCTCGTGGGTCATCGCCCCCTGGGTGCTGGGCCTGCTCACCGTACCGCACCTGACGCTGATCCTGCGCGAAACACCGATGGATACACTGCTCTGGACCTATTTCTGGGGGGTACTCTGGGGGTTCGGTGGGCTGACGTTTGGTTTGTCGATGCGTTACCTCGGCCTGTCGCTGGGCATGGCCGTCGTGCTGGGGCTTTGCGCCGTATTTGGTACGCTCGTACCGCCGATCTGGCTGGGGCAGTTTGGTACACTTGTCAGCACCACGTCGGGGCAGTTTATCATGGCGGGACTAGCCGTTTGTGTGCTGGGCATCACCATTTGCGGAGTAGCCGGGATGATGAAGGAGAAAACGCAGCCCGAAGCCGAAAAGAAGGCGGCTATTGCTGAGTTTGATCTTCGCAAAGGGTTTATGGTCGCCGTGTTTTCGGGTATTATGAGTGCCTGTTTCTCCTTCGGACTGACAGCCGGACAGTCAATTTCAGAGCGGGCCGTAAAGGCCGGTGCCGACCCATTATTCATGAACAATGCGGCTCTTGTCATTATTTTGCTCGGTGGTTTGACCACCAACGCGATCTGGTCGATCTACCTGAACATTAAAAATCGCACCTATACCGACTATCGAAACATGTCGGCTCCCATCGCCCGAAATATCCTGTTCTGCGCTATAGCGGGCGTTACGTGGTACTTTCAATTCTTTTTCTACGGCATGGGCGACAGCCAGATGGGCGAGTACCGCTTCTCGGGCTGGACGCTACATATGGCTTTTATTATTGCATTTAGCAGTTTTTGGGGATTATATTTGCACGAGTGGAGAGGATCAAACGCGGCCACCATGCGAACTATACGGCTCGGCATCCTGATCGTTATTCTTTCCTCGGTAATTGTCGGTGTCGGCAACTACCTCGCCTAGTTTTATCAAGTTTTGTTTTACCATAAAAGAAAAACCCCGTCTGGTTTCCGGACGGGGTTTTTATGTGCATAGGCAAAACTAGTGTTAGTATTCGCCCTCGATTTTTTTCACTTTTACAGCATTCAATCCTTTCTTACCGTCGACAACTTCAAACTGAACGCGGTCTTTTTCCCGGATGGTGACCCCGTTCAGGCCCGTAACGTGAACAAAAATATCCCGGTTTGAATCATCTTCAACGATAAATCCGTAGCCTTTACTTTCGTTGAAGAATTTTACTACACCTGTCTGCATAAACAATTGACTAGTTAATAAATAAAAGGACAAAGGGTTAGCAAGTAACAAAAGACACGGAACAGGCACCTAAGCATACATCAGCGAAACACCTAAATGGCACGGTACGGACTTTGTGGTTTCAGCCATCCAGTAATCTAATCAAGAAGCACTGGTGAGCCTGAAGTACGAAATAAACGAAATTGTTCTAATGTCAATAGATTAGCAACAATTATTTGTCCCTTTTTACGTGAATCTGTATGAAATCTTTCTGAACGGCAAACATTGTACGGCGCAGCCTTGTTAGCTTTGCGATATACCGTCAGCGTCTATACGTTTTATCAACAGCTATGAACAAACTTCGGTATTTCGTTGAAAAACAAGCGTTCGGCGTTTGCAGCATTCTGGGCGAACGCATGAACATTTCAGCCAGCAGCATCCGGCTGTATTTTATCTATACGTCGTTTCTAACACTGGGGTCGCCCGTTGTGCTGTATCTGATTATGGCCTTCTGGCTGGAGATGAATAAGCACTTACGTCGGCACGCACACCCGACCATCTGGGAATTATAATTTATTGATCCAGCTGACTAAATCGGCGGTGTCCTTTGCCGAAATATTGCCAGACCAGACTCCGCTCATACAAGGTTGCCCGCTGTTTCTCCTGCTGTTGCAGCATACGTCGCTGCCTGTTCAGGGTAGGTAAATGCGCATAAAACGAGCCATGTGCTTTGAGCACAGCCCCGATATCACCCCACTGCCCGGCAACCAGGTACAGCACCGACGATAAGCCGTCGAAGACCAGCCGCATGATTACTTTGCTCAGAAACCAGCCGTCGGCAGGCCAGTTTTTGTAGAGCATGTACAGGCTGTTGCGATGATTGAGCAGCGTCTTATGTGGGTTGGATTTATGCAGTGTTCCACCGCCAACGTGGTATACCGTCGATTGCCCACAGGTCCAGACGGAGTAGCCGAGTCGCTGTACGCGCCAGCACCAGTCGATTTCCTCCATGTGGGCGAAGAAAGCCGGATCGAAGCCCCCGGTTTCGTGAAAGACAGTCGCCCGCACAAACAGGCAGGCCCCCGTCGCCCAGAACACAGGACGATTGTCGTCGTATTGTCCGGTGTCGGGTTCCAGCACGTCGAACACGCGGCCCCGGCAGAACGCGTAGCCTAAGTAATCGAGGTATCCCCCGGCGGCACCAGCGTACTCGAATGACTCCCGCTGTTGCTCCGCCCGAATTTTTGGCTGGCAGGCCGCAATAGTCAAATCACTTTCCAGCAAGTGCAGTATTGGCGCAATCCAGTTGGGAGTTACTTCGATATCGGAATTGACCAGTGCGTAGTAGGTAGCCCCACCGTACTCCTGCCGTATGTGCTCCAATGCCTTATTATAGCCGCCTGCATACCCATCGTTACTTTTCATAGCAACGATTCGCACAGCCGGGAACTGTAGCCGCAGCCAGGCCAGAGAACCATCGGTTGAGGCATTATCAGCTACATAGACAGGGTGGCCGTCGGCCTGCGCGAGGAGTGCGGGTAAAAAACGGCGCAAAAACGGCAGGCCGTTGTAATTCAGAACAACAATTGCGAGGGTATCCACTAAATGGCAGTTGGCGGGTAGTAATTCCGCCGTGAAGATACGGAGCCGGGGCGGTATGCCCGAGAAACCACAGCGGCCCCGGACAGGGGTTTACAGCAACCCATCCAGATTTAAGCCCGGGATGTTGGGCAACAACCCTTCCGTGGCCTGACGCAGATGCTCACGGGCTTTCACTTCAACGGCACCTATTGCCTTGTTAGTCGCGGCAACGATCAGATCCTGCAGCATTTCACGATCATCGGGCTTAATCAGATCCGGGTCAATGTCGATGCTGAGTACGTTTTTCAGGCCGTTCACCGTCACCTTCACCATACCGGCCCCGGCGTCGCCCGTTTCGGTAACAGCACTCAGGTTCTGCTGCGCATCTTTCATTCGGGACTGAACTTCCTTCATCTTCCCGAACATATCCATCATATTCATCATCAGTCTGTTTATGGGTTAACGCAGTAACAACAACCCACCCGTACGAACAGTTTTCTTCCCGTCGGAATCCTCGATTTCGATACGGTACATATACTGGCCTTCGATGGCGGGTTGCCCATTGATCGTACCGTCCCAGCCCTGTGCGATACTGGTTGAACTAAAGACGGCTTCCCCCCACCGGCTGTATACGATCAGACGAAATAGATCAGACGTGGTTCCCTTAACCAGAAATACGTCGTTGGCCTGATCACCGTTGGGGGTGAAGGCGTCGGGCACAAACAGCGGTGTCGACCGGCGTAAGGTGTAAAAATTGGAATAGCTGACCACGCCCTGCGCAGAGGTGGCAATGATTCGATACCGCTGTATACTCGTAACCGGGTCGTTCGGATCGGGTTCGTAATGATTGTTGGTACCCGCCTGAATCTCACGCTTCGTACCATTATCGGCGTTAATCACCTCGACGGTGTAATTATCGACCCCACCGGTCGTGAATGGAGTGTCGCGTGTCCAGTCGATACCGCCGGGCGACTGCGACGACAGCCATACGGTACAGGCCGGCGGTGACGGTGGTGATACCTGCCCACACGTGTTCTGGTAGGCCACCTGATAGCAATACGAACCCGCGTTTACATCGACGGCATCATCGACGAAGGTATTGCCAGACAACGAACCAACCGGCTGAAATACCCCACCACCACTACTCCGGCTGACAATCATAGTGTAACTATTAACAGACGAAGCAGGGAGCGCAGCTACTAATCTGGGCTTGTCGTTTTCGATGGATACCAGTACGTTCGTGAAGCTGTCCGGCAGCTCGGTATTGACACCCGTCACGCAGGTTGGTGCCGACGTTACTATGGTTGGGCCCGCTGTCACTTCGATCGCATAGCAGTATTGCACTCCGCACTGAATGCCGTTGGCATCACTGGTCGTCGTCGTCGCTTTATTGGTGATCGTACCGCCCGTTGGGGAGCCGCCCCGTGTAATGCGATAATAGCGAAACGGGGTATTTCCCTGATACGCTTCCCAGCTCAGGTTATTTTGCTTACTGACAGGGGTCACGTTCAGGGCCATGCTGCACACCTGATCGGACGTTGGGCCAGCCGTGCCGCATCCATCCTGACTAACCAGTTGAAAGCATTGCGTTTGCCGGGTATTGGTTTGTACTGAAAACGTACCCGCCGATGTCCCCGTCTGACTGGTCGGCACGTATGCGCCCGACGCGTCGCGCTGAAGCAGTTGAACCGCAGTACCTGTATTGCTCTGGTAGCTTATCGTCAGGTTATTATCATCGACGGTTGTCAGGCGCGAAATAAGGGGGGCCACTGCCGTAGCGGTACCTGTCTGTGGGGTAACAGAGATACCGAACGGTGTACTGCCGCAACTGGCCGGCGCATCGTATACGCCCTGAATAGTTGCCGTTCGGTTACGGCTGTCGGTATAGGTGTGCTGCGGCCGGGCCTGAAGCTGCGCCAGCGTGTAGCTCTGCACAACGCCGTCGCCCCAGTTGACCTGATAGGCGTCGTACTTGTCGTTGGTTCCGTCGAGCGTGGCTGTCAGCGTTACAACCCGGTTGGCACAGGACTGTGACGTTGCCCGTACGACGCCTAGTGGCAATACATCGACTTGCTGGCAGGCAATCGTGCCTTGGGCCAGGCCAGCACCGCTACCAACTTGTATGATTGTATACGACCCAGGTTGGGTATACGTAAATGTCGTTGTGTTTACAGTCGCAGCCGGGAATCCATTACCGTTGTACTGAAAATTATAACCGACATTACTAATGTTACCGGGAACACTAATGATCTTAACCGGACTTCCAACGCACAGTCGTGTTTTGTCCAGCGTAAAAGCTCCCTGAACGACAGGGTTGACGCACACATTCTGCGCCGTCGCGATACTTGTCGTTGCCGCCATCAGCATCACGGCCAGTGCGCTTATTTGCCCGATTTTTGCCCCCTTGTCAATCAGCCACGTTCCTAAAATTTGCACAGCGGGTAAAGAGTTGAGCCAGTCGTCTGATTTTATAGCAAGTAGTTGGGTATCACTCGGAAAACGTACCCGGCGACATTTTCGCGCCCGGCGAAACGTATCTTTCTGGAAAACGGTTTTCTGAGCAATTGATTAACGATGCACACCGTCATGGTTAATTTTACGCCAGCGTCAAAAATACGGACGGCGGTACCCATCAACCAAACTCATGGACAACAATAGTACCAACATCGGCGGTACGCCGGATTTCGATACAAATTCTCAGGCACTTAAACTCGACCGGATCGAAGACGCCATTGCCGACATCCGGGCCGGTAAGATCGTCCTCGTCGTTGACGATGAGGATCGCGAAAACGAGGGCGACATGATCTGCGCGGCCGAACTGATTACGCCCGAAATGGTCAACTTCATGATCCGCGAAGCCCGTGGGTTGATGTGTGCGCCACTGACGCAGGACCGCTGCGACGAACTTGGTCTAGATATGATGGTTGCCAGCAATACATCGGTACACACGACGCCATTCACGGTGTCGGTCGATCTGCTGGGCAACGGTTGTACGACGGGCATATCGGCGTCGGATCGGGCCAAGACCATCCGGGCACTGGTCGACCCGACTACAAAACCCGACGATCTGGGCCGTCCGGGGCATATTTTCCCGTTACGGGCGGTCGACGAAGGCGTCATTCGCCGGGCGGGGCACACTGAAGCGGCTGTCGATCTGGCTCGGCTGGCCGGGCTGGCCCCGGTGGGTGTGCTGATCGAAGTACTGAACGAAGACGGTACGATGGCGCGGCTCCCACAACTGCGTGTGATGGCCGATCGCTTTGGCATGAAGCTCGTCAGTATTCAGGATCTGATCGAATACCGGCTGCGTACGGAAACACTCATCCGGCGCGAGATCGGCGTTGATTTACCGACCGAATGGGGTCACTTCGATCTGATCGCCTACAAGCAAAGCAATACGGGCGATACACACCTTGCGCTGGTAAAAGGCAGTTGGGAGCCCAACGAACCGGTATTGGTGCGTGTCCACTCATCGTGCGTTACCGGTGATATATTTGGCTCCTGCCGCTGCGATTGCGGTCCTCAGTTACACGCAGCGATGAAGCTGGTCGAAGCCGAGGGCAAAGGCGTTATCGTGTACATGTTTCAGGAAGGACGCGGCATCGGTTTGCTCAATAAACTGAAAGCCTACAAGCTACAGGAAATGGGTCGCGATACGGTCGAAGCCAACCTCGATCTGGGCCTGCCGATGGATGCCCGCGATTATGGCATCGGTGCACAAATTCTGCGGGATCTGGGCATTCGCAAACTGCGGCTGATTTCCAACAACCCGAAGAAACGGGCGGGTCTGATGGGGTACGGACTGGAAATCGTCGACACGGTCCCCATCGAAATTCCGTCGAACCCGCACAACGAGTTTTATCTCCGCACCAAGCGCGACAAGATGGGACACACGATCATGAACGAGCCGGTTAACCGGGAGCAGTAAGCTGCGCTGGTTTACTGTATAAAGTTTAAGGTTGGTTGACGCAATGGTACTTGTGCGTCAGCCAACCTTAAACTTTATACAGTAAACATTAAACCAGCAAAGCCTACCGATAAAAACCGCCGTTGTCGTAGAAACTCCGGCGACGGCTCAGTTTCAGCTCCTGAAGGATGGACGAGCGGGCGCGCAGGTCGAAGGAATAGTTGCCCTGTCGGATGTTACTGCCGGAATAAGGTGTCCAGTTAAAAGCCATTTCCCAGCAGTGCAGGTCGCGGTTGATACCGATGGTCGTCAGTGTCGGGCGTTTGTACTGGAAATCGTAACCGGAACTGAACGTAATTTTCCACTTGGGCGTCAGGCTCAGGTCGCCGGTCAGGGTCAGGGCCTGAATCACCTGTGAGTACTCCGGATTGAACTTGGTCAGGCCAAATGTATAGCTGACGTTTACCGTCCAGGGAATGTTGAAATCGACGTACAGTTCAGGGTTCTGATTGATGGCGCGCACGGTAGCATCGTTGACATTGACGTTCGGAATCCCGGTGGTATTACCCACTCCGCGTTTCTGCTGCGCCTTTTTCGGCGCAAATCGCGTGCTGACGTAAGCCTGCATACTCGTCAGTCGGGCCAGCCCCTGCCCGGCCTGAATAGCATACACCCCCGGCACCCGGGCGTATTGCTGCGTACCATACAAATAGCTGTTGCTGTAGAGAATGTAGTCTGAATAGGTCAGGGGCGGCTGAGCAGTCGTCCCATTCACGGCATTCGGCAGACTGTACAACGGCGTTCCTCCGTAGGGTCGGTTGGCGTACGGATCGAAGGTCGACGACAGGTTGAAACTGACGTTCTTGAAGATCTGCGTATTGGCGCTGATCGCAATGGGCGACAGCTTGAAATCAGGGGCCAGCAGGTTGTAGTTGCCGTTGATGCTGATGTTGTCGAAGATCGGGATTTTCTTAAAGTCCTGCCCCGTCGAATCGCCCCCGCGCGTCCTGACTTTCATTTCCAGCTGGTTGACAATACCAAACGAGATAATTGCCGACTGCGTACTACCCGTCCCGGCGCTTCCTCCCAGCCCACGGAAAACAGACAGCGTACGCCGATAGTCAGGTAGCGTTGCCAAAACACCTTCTTTCGGCAGCGTTTGAAACAGACCAAACACTGGATTTGTAAAGTCAGGGATATAGCTGAACGAGATCGATGGCGCTACGGTGTGCCGAATCGCTTCAATTCGCTTGCCGCGCACGAAAAACGTTCCGTAAAAACGGGTGTTGGCGCTGGCATTGACGGCAAAATTATACGATGGGAAGAGGCCTCTTGCCGTATCAATTCGAACAGCATTCTGCGTCGGAACGTACGTGTAATTCAGTTTTTTCGTAAAAATGTCGCCCTGTAACGAGAAGCCCGGCGTCACGTTGACATAGCGCAGCAGCTTGATGTTGGGCAGTGTGATGGGAATGCTGTACCGGGCCTGTACCACGCGGTTGTTCCAGATCACGCCAGAATTAGCCAAACTGAAAGCGATCAAGTTAGGGTCTGACACGATCTGTCCGTTTAGAATTCGCTGCGCACGATTGGCACTGTCGCGGGCACGATCGACGGCACTGACCAGCGATAGGCTGCTATTACTCGTTATGACGGTAAAACCCAGTCCACTAGTATCGACCGAATTACGAAGAGTGTTGCTGACCGTGATCGACCCACTAACGTCGAGCCCGAATCGGAAGCTCTCATACCAGCGGCCCGATCCACCCCGCAACGCAAACGGCGCGATCTGATTCAGACCAAAGTTGAAGTCCGACGAAATATCCGTTTTCCCATTTTCGCGCGTTCCCGTCGTTGGATTCACCTGCCCGAACTGCTGGTTGACGCGCAGGTTAGCCCCGAAACGCGCATACTGACCCAGCGTTCGGCTGTATTGCACCGACGAAGCCGCGACGTTAGAAATGTAGTTGCTGGTACCGGTGTAGGAGTTAAACTGGTTATACGAGTTGCTACTGGCGTTGACGTTTGCCGAGAAACTACCCCGGCCACGCGGCACCGGCGAGTGGGCCCAGTTGATAGAAAAGTCATTGCGGGGCTGCTGCGAAACATCGACCCGGTCGCCGGAGCGGTTCCGGTTGAAGGCCAGATTAAACGAGCCACTGTAGCGGTACCGCTTGTTGTAGGCCGACGAGAGCCCCAGCCCCCAGCTACCCCGCGAGTAAATCTGCCCTTTAAATTGCAGGCCGAGGTTTTCGCTCACTGCCCAGTAATAGCCCCCATCGCGCAGGTAAAAGCCCCGACCGTTGGGTTCTTCGCCATACTGCGGTATCAGCACGCCCGACACGCCAATCTCCTTGCGCTTCGGAAACGGGAAAAAGCCAAACGGCAACCCAAGTGGCAGCGGCACCTGACTGATGACCAGGTTGAACGGCCCGGCCACGACCTGCTTGTTGTGAATAACCTTTAACTTACTGGCGTTGATATGGAAGTGGGGCGTTGCCAGATTACAGGTCGTATAAATGGCTTTGCCGATGTACAGATTGTCTTCAGCGTCTTTCTTCACCGACACGCCCCGGATGTTTCCCTCACCCTGTTGCGTAATAACACCCTGGATTTTCCCCTTCTTCGACTTGAAGTTATAGCGGATCTCTTTGGTATCGTATTTGCCCTCACCATCCTGAAAAATCGGCTGCCCGATGGTTTTCTTTGCGGTCGAGTCATACCGACCATGGGCATACACTTCGTTGGTAATGTAGTTCAGCCGGATGTAAGCCGCTTTCAGCGAAATAGCGCCGTAAACGACACTAGCATCACCAAACAGCTCGACAGTCTGACCATCGGCGAGGTAGATGGTTGAATCTTTCGCCTGGTACTTAACCGTCGTCTGGAACGTGGCGTCGGACTGAGCGGTGTCTTTTGCCGCTATGCGCGTCGAATCGCCAACGCGGCCGGTCAGGCTTTCGGGCCTGACGAGGTTAGGCGAAACAATGCCGGGGGTAATTGTTCTGGGCTGTATCCGTCGGATGATGCCCGGTGTGCCCGTCGTCGACGTAGACCGCGTAGATACGCCCGACTTGGACGCACCCGGCGTAGTCGTAGTAGACGCTGGCTTGGTCTGCCCCATTGCCCCGATTGCCCAGCACAGGCACATCAGGCAAAGAAACAGGCGCGTGAGCGCTAACGAAATCCGGGTGGGCCGCAAAATAAAGTCCGTTTAGTACTGTTTTATTAAAAAAATTATATTTGCTACAAGGGCCTGGTGCCAGTAGTTTACAAAGGTATCGCCCAACCGTTATCCTACTATCGACTTGAAACGTTTTGTCCTGTTAAAAATTATTAAAGCAACGGGCGGTTCCGTTCGCTCAGTATCTCCCGGAATAATGACAACCCTGCTACTCGTTGCCGGGCCATTACTGGGTCTTACACTATTGTCTTTCCGGCCCATTTTACCCCTCGGTCCAGCCCAGGACTCGATCCGGCAAACAACGCCAGCCGACACAGAATCCGTACCAAATCGATTGCGGACGGTAGTACTCGATGCGGGTCACGGCGGAAAAGACCCGGGTACCCACGGCCGTAAAGTAACCGAAAAGCGTATTGTGCTTGAACTGGTGCTGGCGCTGGGTCGCCGGATTAAGGAGGAGATGCCCGGCGTTAGAGTGATCTACACCCGCTCAACCGACCGGTTTATCGAACTGGCGGAGCGCTCGGCCATTGCAAACCGGAACCGTGCCGACCTGTTTATTTCGATTCACTGCAACGCCAGCCCATCGTCGCACAAGGTGTACGGCACGGAGACATACACGATGGGTTTGCACAAGACCGAAGGCAATCTGGACGTAGCCAAGCGGGAAAACGCCGTTATTCTGAAAGAGGCCAACTACGAGCAGACCTACAAAGGATTCAACCCCAACTCGCCCCTGGCCCACATCATGCTGGCCAATTATCAGCACGCGTTTATGGGAAGCAGCATCAACTTCGCCGAAAAAGTAGAACGCAGCTTCCGACGCAACGCCGACCGCAAAAGTAATGGCGTCAAGCAGGCCGGTTTTCTGGTACTATGGCGAACGGCCATGCCGAGTGTACTGGTCGAAACGGGCTACCTGACCAACCCAACGGAGGAGGATTTTCTAATCACCGATGAAGGGCAAGCCGAAATTACGGGGGCTATTTACAAAGCACTCGCTCAGTACAAAGAAGAAGTCGAAGCCGCCAATTAGGCCGTTTGTGCAGAATCAGGGCATGTCAGGCTGGTTATCACACCCCTTGCCACTACCTTTTTGCGTGTACGTCGGGACAAACAGCTGGTTAACTTGGTTATAGGAAGACCATGCCGGCTCAGGTCACAGGACCGGTATCACCTTCATACACGCATGAAATTTTCCAAGGAGATTAAGGTAGGGTTGCTGGCAGTTGTCGCACTGCTCATGCTTTATTTCGGTTTCAACTTCCTCAAAGGCTCCGATTTTTTTTCGTCCACTAAAAAATACACGGCTATCTACGACAACGTCGATGGCCTGACAGCGTCTAACCCCGTGCGAATCAATGGCCTGGTGGTCGGGCAGGTCAAGAGTGTCGAGATTTTACAGGATCAGGGCAACAAGTTGCTGGTAACGGTTGAACTGAAAAAAGACATTCGCATTACGCAGGGTACGCGTGCAATATTGGCCGACGATGGCTTGCTGGGTGGTAAGCTGATTCGATTGATTATCAACCCTGCCCGCCCTACGCTGGACGATGGTGGCCGTCTGATCGCTACCCGCGAATCAGGTCTGTCGGCACTGATCCGGGAGCGAACACTACCTGTACTTAACAACGTCGACTCACTGACTTATCAGCTTAACAAGATCGTCGGGCAATTTGATCAGACAGGGGTGATCCTGAACAAAACGCTGGCAAGTGCCAACGGAGCCGTTGGCGCACTTAACCTGACGGTGGCCGAAAACCGGGCGGGGTTGCGGACGGCGCTGGCCAACGTCAATCAGTTGGCGAAGTCGTTCAACGAAACGGAGCAGAAGCTGAACCCTATTCTCGACAAGGCCGATTCGTTCGCCGATTCCCTGCAAAAGCTGGAACTACGGCAGACGCTGAACACGGTCAATAAAACGATCGACAATATGCAAAAACTGCTGGGCAGTATCGAACAGGGGCGCGGTTCGCTGGGTAAGCTGACGACGGACGAAACGCTGTATAAAAACGTCAACGCAACGACGGCCAATATGGCCCTGTTGCTGTCTGACCTGCGGCAGAACCCCAAGCGGTACGTACACTTCTCGCTTTTCGGTAAAAAAGACAAGGAAAAGCCAGCCGTTGCACAGCCCGGTACAATGACGATCACGACATCGACCGTGACAACAACACAAATCGACTCGACACAGCAACAGTAGACACCCGACGTTTTCGGTTTAGTATCGTACGGAGTCAACTGCGTACAACCAGTTGCTCGAAAGCCAAAACGTTAACCTGAATTCAGGCCGGTTCACCGTTTGGGAACCGGCCTTTTTAGTACACTTCATCATCCCTGACGCCCATGACCCTCACCGATCAGTTACATGAACGCGAAGCGCAGACCCGGCTGGGTGGCGGTTCGAAAAAGATTGACGATCAGCATAAGAAAGGTAAACTGACTGCTCGCGAACGCATTACTTATCTGACCGACGACGACTCGCGTTTCGTAGAAATTGGCTTGTTTGCCGGTGATGCGATGTACCCCGAACACGGCGGTTGCCCATCGGGCGGGGTGATCGTTGGCACAGGCTATATAGCGGGGCGGCAGTGTGTTGTCGTCGCCAACGACGCGACTGTGAAAGCCGGGGCCTGGTTTCCGATCACGGCCAAGAAGAACTTACGGGCGCAGGAAATCGCGATGGAGAACCGCCTGCCGATCGTGTACCTGGTCGATAGTGCGGGTGTGTATCTGCCGTTGCAAAACGAAGTATTTGCTGACAAAGACCATTTCGGCCGCATGTTTCGTAACAACGCGCACCTGTCGGCGATGGGCGTGTTGCAGGTAGCCGCCGTGATGGGTAGCTGTGTAGCTGGTGGTGCCTATCTGCCCGCTATGTCCGACGAAACGCTGATCGTGGAAGGTACCGGCTCGATTTTTCTGGCCGGACCGTACCTGGTTCGCGCATCGATTGGCGAGGACGTTGACGCCGAGACGCTGGGGGGAGCCGTTACGCACACGGATATTTCGGGCGTAATCGACCACCGCTACCCCGACGACAAAAGCTGTCTGGACGCGATCAAACGCATTTTCGAGAAGACCGGGCACAGTACAAAGGCAGGCTTCGACCGTATAGCCCCGGCGGCCCCCGACAAAGACCCGGCCGAGATAGCCACGTTGCTCCCCCTCGACCGGACGAAGCCCTACGATATGCGCGACATTCTCGACCGCCTGCTCGATGATTCAGCTTTTGACGAATACAAACCCGGCTACGGTCAGTCATTGCTTTGCGGGTACGGGCGTGTCGAGGGCTGGGCGGTAGGCATCATTGCGAATCAACGTAAGGTGATCAAAGCGAAAGGCCGGACGGGTCAGGCTAGTGAGATGCAGATGGGGGGCGTCATTTATGGGGATGCTGCTGATAAAGCGGCCCGCTTCATCATGGTCTGCAACCAGAAACGGATTCCGCTGGTGTTTTTGCAGGACGTTTCCGGCTTTATGGTCGGTAGCCGGGCCGAGCAGGGCGGCATCATCAAAGACGGGGCCAAGATGGTCAGTGCGATGGCCAATTCGGTAGTACCGAAGTTTACCGTCGTGGTGGGTAACTCCTACGGGGCGGGCAACTACGCTATGTGCGGCAAAGCCTACGACCCCCGACTCATGCTGGCGTGGCCTACGGCGCAGATGGCCGTGATGAGCGGAGCGTCAGCGGCCAAAACGCTGTTACAGATTCAGGTAGCCTCTCAAAAGGCAAAAGGGCAACCGATGACGCCTGAGGAAGAGCAGGCGCAACTGCAAAAAATTACGGACCAGTACAACGCGCAGCTATCACCTTACTACGCGGCCGCCCGCCTGTGGGTCGACGCCGTCATCGACCCGCTCGACACGCGTTCTATCTTGTCGGAAGGTATCGCTGCTGCTAACCATGTCCCCATTACGAAGCCGTTTTCGGTCGGGGTAATTCAGACGTAGTGTCTATGTAGCCCATATCTCTAGGTCTGGTGCCCGTCAGGGCAACTACTCATGGCGGCAGCTTTTTGGTCGCTATCGCTCCCTCCAGACCTAGACCCACGCGGTGGCCGGTCTGGGCTACATGTTATTTCCGCAGCGCTTTTATTTCCTCCGGCTTAATCTCACCGGCTTTGTTACCAAAACTGCTACGGATGTACGTCAGCACATCGGCGAGTTGCTGATCGGTGAGAAAGTCATGGGCGGGCATAACGTTGTCATACGGTTCACCGTCGATTTCCTGCCCCTGCAAGCCTTTCAACAGGACATTGATGAGCCGCGTTTTGTCGCCTGTCACCCAATCGACACCGCGCAGGGGCGGGTTTAGGCCCGGTACACCAGAGCCGTTGGCCTGATGGCAGCTCAGACAGTTCTGCTCGTAGATGGTCTGCCCCGGCGACTTGACAGCTACCATTGCCGATTTCGACGTGGGGGGAGTGACAGCGGGTTTCGTTTGCGCCAGTACGGTCGTCAGCGACAGGCAGGCTACGAGGGTAGCAGCTAGTTTCATGGGTGTTGAGTAATGGTTGAGGTTATTTGTTGCGCCACTTCAGCGTATTCAGCAAGTGCAAAATATCCTTGCGAATGTAAGCAATGACAGGTTGCAGCGAGTCGTTTTCGGTGGCGGTGTTGAAGTATAACGCCCCCCGCAGAAAATGGGTTGTCGAATCGGTAGTCACAAACTGCACCTGACTTGGCACTTCCCCCGTCAGGTCGATCAGGCTGGCTTCCAGTCCCGATTTGAGCCGAACCGTGCGCTGCTCAATCGAATACGCTTTGATGTTATGCCGGGCCGCCAGTTTGTACGAGTCTTCGAGCATAGCCCGCAACCGGTTGACATCATTACGAACGGGCTTATACGTCAACTGAACGCTGGCGTGAAAAGCGGGGTAGTTAATAAAAATCCAGTCGGGTTCCGACCGGGCAAACGTATCGCGCAGGATACGGGCAATCTGATTGTATTCGAACTCGTATGGATGCGTTGGTGCTAATGGCGTATACCGCGCAGCAGGCAGATCGATTCGGGGATACCCCTTGGGCTTTGGCACGTACGAATCACTGGCATCGCTGCCACAGCCAGCCAGCAGCACAATCAGTAGAACAGGCAAGTAGCGCATAGTTGCTAAAATCGGGTACGCTGTAAACGAAAAAGCCCGGCTATTTGGTGCCGGGCTTCCCATGTAGACCAATGTTTATACGTTGATATCAGCCATTTCCTCCTCGCGAACGGGCTGACCCATCAGCGTGGCAAACCGGTTGATGTTGAATGTCGGCTCAAACCATACCTCACCCATTATCGGATGCTTTACCGGCACATCAGGATTGTGTATTTCATTGAGCAGCACACCCGTTTCGCCGGTAGTGTGCCTTTTCACCTGCCGTATGGTATACAGCTGGTCTTTCTTCGGGGTTGTAATGCCAAATTCAGCGTAGAATGCCAGTACTGGGGCCGGAAATCTATCGTTGGTACAAATAACGTCCATGACAAAGCGCAGGGGGAGATCAGGTGCAAAATTACAACGTAATTGCAGTTAGTTCAGTTTGGGAATCCCTGACTATTACTAAGTTCTCCTCTTAAACGGTAGTATTGGACCGGTTTCTCATTAAGTTACTCCGCACGAAACCACGCTACCCAGCGTACACCGGATAGCGTGTGGATCGAGTCGGCCCGCTTTCTAATCCTGAAATAAATTACCCAGCTGGCCCAGCACCGAACCGCTCTCCTTATTGGCCTGCCCACCGTTTGGTGCTAGGCGCTGTACCAGTTTCGAGATCGGCATCGACTGAATCCAGATCTTACCTGATCCACGCAGGGTAGCCAGAAAGATCCCTTCTCCGCCAAAAATCATACTCTTCAGCCCACCCGACCGTTGAATATCGAAGTTGATGCTCGGTTCAAATCCGACCACGCAACCCGTATCAACACGAATCATTTCGTTGTTGAGCGTCCGTTCGATAACTACGCCCCCCGCGTGAATAAAGGCCATGCCGTCGCCCTGCACTTTTTGCAGCACGAATCCTTCGCCCCCGAAGAAGCCCGCACCCAGCCGCTGGTTAAACTGAATGCTCAGTCGTGTTCCCAGCGCAGCGCATAGAAAAGCATCTTTCTGCACGATCAGCGTATTACCGTATATGTTTCCCAGATTGATCGGCATCACGGTACCGGGATAAGGCGCAGCAAACGTTACTTTCCGCTTCCCGACACCCCGGTTGGTGAAGTGGGTCATAAACAGCGATTCGCCCGTAATGACCCGTGAACCAGCCTGAAACAGCTTGCCCATGAACCCCTGATCGGGTTGTGACCCATCGCCCATTTTGGTTTCAAACTGAATACCGTCTTCCATGTACAGCATGGACCCAGCTTCGGCGATGACCGTTTCGTTGGGATCTAATTCGATTTCAACGATTTGAATATCCTCGCCAATGATTTTGTAGTCGATTTCGTGGGAGTACATAACTGACTTTGGTTTAAAGGAGTTGGTTTATTAACTGAAACCTACTGATTCTTCCCATCCGGACCACGCAGTTTTTGGACAAACGGCACAAAAAAAGCCCAACCGGATTATTTCACGGGTCAGGCTGAAACGATATAGTAGCTGTACTAAGTCAGGAAGTCTGCCACAGGCACTTTACACCAGCGGCTCGATACGGTCTAATGGTTGAAGATTCTTCGCCAGTTCCCAGTTAGCCACCAGTTCCGTCTGGTGTATAGCCGCCCATTCGATTACCATACCTAATGCCCGCGATGGGAGTCGTCCGTCAAGTAATGTCAGGTCACGAATTGCAATCAGGCACTCCTCATCACCATACTTGGCGTGAAAATGGGGCGGGTTGTGGTCATCATAATACATGGCTATTATGATTCCGAAGAAGCGACTAATCTGTGGCATATTGCATAGAACGCTGGCGCCATTCGTCAAACGTAATACCCATAACTTTCAGGTAAGCGTTATTAGCGTCTATATCAACTTGTTCATTCCAGCTAATCGAACCGGTTTCGCTGATATAAGGATGAAAAAACAGATCACCCTCATCCCATACTTTAAAAACGCCCTTACCCGCCATCCCGGATAAATCAAGCACACCAGTCACGCCATCTGCGAAACGAACGCGCAGCATATACCTGCTGATTGATTCCACCAAGGACAATTTTGGTATCATATTACTGCATCTAACCATCTACCGTTGATTGATGTCGTCGGGCAAGTCGTTATCAGTTTCGTCGAACAACTTTTCGTCGTCGCTTTTCTCACGATCGGCATCGGCCTCCGGTTGGTCCCCTTTCAGATTGAGGTCGGTACGGTGCCGCAGTTTTTTGTCATCGACCGTTTTGTTCAGAAACTGATTGATCCGGTCGATATCGAAACTGGTCGTGATTTCGCCAAACGAATTGATTTGTATATCGAAGCCTTCCAGTTCTTTGTGAACGCGGGGTTTTTCGTTTTCGTCGGGATTAACTTTCTTCTTTGCCATAGTTCGTAGCGGTTTACCGGGTTCAGCTGTCAGTCTGCCTTTAACAAGCAGATCCGCCTGCATGTTTACCCGCGTTTCTCGTCGTTAGGGCTGAGGCAGCGTTGCCAACGCCTGCTCCAGCCGACGCACGGTTTCGGCCTTACCGATGATTTCCATCGTCAGCATCAGGTCGGGGCCAGCACCGGAGCCGGTCAAGGCCAGCCGCATTGCCTGCATAATTTTCCCCTGCTTGATTCCGGCCTGCGTCATCGCGTCCGACAGGGTATGTTTGATGTTGTCGGCGATAAACTCGCCTTCGTAAGGCACCAGCGCACCGTGGAAAGCGGTGACGGCCTTCACGGCGTCAGCATTCCATTTGGCCGCCGTCACCGTTTCATCGTAATGGGTTGGTGCGTTAAAAATCGTAGCCGCTTCGTCAACGATTTCGCGGGCGAAATTGACCCGACCTTTCAGCAGTGCCGCGATCTTCTCCGCCTTTTCGGGCGAACAGGTATAACCAGCCGCCTGTGCCTGTTCCTGCACGGCCGGGGCTAGTACAGCATCGGGCTGCTCTTTGATATACTGGTGATTGAACCACTGCGCTTTCTGGATATCGAAGCGCGCACCAGCCTTGTGAACCTGCGCCAGGTCGAAGCTGGCAATCAGTTCGTCCATCGTAAACAGTTCCTGCTCGGTACCGGGGTTCCAGCCCAGCAGCGCCAGGAAATTGATTGTCGCTTCGGGCAGGTAGCCATCCTCCCGGAAACCCCGCGCGACCTGTCCCGTGCTGGGGTCGGTCCATTGCAGCGGAAAGATCGGGAAGCCGCCCAGATCGGCGTCGCGCTTGCTGAGTTTACCGTTGCCCTCGGGTTTGAGCAGCAGCGGCAGGTGCGCAAACTGGGGCATGGTATCTTCCCAGCCCAGATAGCGATACAACAATACGTGCAACGGTGCCGACGGCAACCACTCCTCACCCCGGATCACATGCGTGATGCCCATCAGATGATCGTCGACGATGTTGGCCAGGTGGTACGTCGGCAGTCCATCGGATTTGAGCAGTACCTTATCGTCAATCGCCGATGAGTGTACGTTGACCCAGCCGCGAATCAGGTCGTTGAGCCGAACTTCTTCCTTACGTGGAGTCTTTAGCCGGATCACGTAGGGTTCGCCCGCATCCATCCGCGCCTTGACTTCCTCCGGTTTCAGCGTCAGGCTGTTGCGCATCTGCATGCGCGTAATGGCGTTGTACTGAGCCGCCGGTGCGTTGGCGGCTTCGAGCCGCTGCCGCATGGCGTCAAGCTCTTCAGCCGTATCGAAGGCGTAGTAGGCTTTGTCTTCATCGATGAGCCGCTGCGCTTCTTTCTGGTAAATGTCGCGCCGTTCCGACTGTCGGTAGGGTGCGTGCGGCCCCCCGGTCCCCTGTCCTTCGTCGATTTCGATCCCGGCCCAGCGTAGCGCATCCAGGATATACGCTTCAGCACCCGGTACGAAGCGGTTCTGGTCGGTATCTTCGATACGGAGCAGCATCTTGCCACCCATTTTACGGGCAAACAAATAATTATAGAGCGCGGTACGCACTCCGCCAATATGCAGCGGGCCGGTTGGGCTGGGCGCGAATCGTACGCGAACGTCTGAACCCGGATTACGTTGATTCATTGATTACTCTGAACAGTCGATGCGTGTAAAAAATCTGAACAATCAGTCAATCAGCGGTATCACAGTTCAGACGCGATCACGGAAATTTCAACGTTGACATCCTTCGGTAACCGGGCGACTTCGACGGTTTCGCGGGCTGGTGGTTCGCTCGTGAAATACTGACCATATACCTCGTTGATGGCCGCAAAGTTGTTCATATCCTTAACGAAGATGCTGGACTTGACCACGTTGGCGTAGTCCATACCAGCGGCTTTCAGGATCGCACCGAGGTTTTCCATCACTTTCTGCGTCTCGGCTTTGATATCGCCCTGCCCGGCTACGTCGAGCGCGATCTGCCCCGATACGAACAGCGTACCATTTATTTTTACGGCCTGACTGTAGGGGCCAATAGGCGCAGGAGCCTGGTCGGTATAAACAATTTGTTTGCTCATGGGTGTTAGTAAAGACCGCTTTTTTTGTCGGTTCGATACGAACTGCAAAGCTACCACAAACCCGCGTATGACCCAGAATCACCTTATTATCTTCGTAAAAAACCCCATCGCGGGTCAGGTCAAAACGCGCATTGCCCGCACCGTGGGCGACGAAAAAGCGGTTGCCGTGTACCAGGAATTGCTTCGTCATACGCAGACCATTACGCAGCCCCTCCCCGACCGCAAAACTGTTTATTACGGCGATTTTATTAATCCCGACGACGGCTGGAACGGATACGATAAGCAGCTGCAACGCAGCCCGGCCGACCTCGGCGAACGAATGCAGGCCGCTTTTGCACAGGAGTTTTCGGCGGGGGCTGACCGGGTCGTTATCATCGGCAGCGACTGTCTGGCCCTGACGACCGAGCACATCCGGCTGGCGTTTGACGCGCTCGATCAGGCTGACATCGTGATCGGACCGGCCACCGACGGCGGGTATTATTTACTGGGTATGAAGCAGCCGCAACCTTTTTTATTCGAGAATATGCCCTGGAGTCAGCCGGAACTATTTCAGTTGACCGAACTGGCCATTCTGCAAAACGGCCTGACTGTCGAGTTGCTGGAAACACTGACCGACATTGACGAGTGGGCTGATTACCAACGCGCAACACAAGCATGAGTACCTGGAAAGACGCACTAGCTAACGCAGCTGTCTCGGCCGAAGCCCGATTCGATCAGCTAAAAGAAAAGCTGTTCGGTCGATTAGACGCCGACAAGCCGTATCGGATTGTTTACTATCGGGGCTTCGGCAGTCCGTCGGCGGTATGGCTGAAGGGGCGGGTACTGCGCGAACGTAATTTGAGCACGCCCTCCGATCAGGATACGTACTGGAATAACCTGCTGGCAACTTATCAGCGATTTGAAACCGACGAAGTACCGAACGTGGTGGTTCGCGTCGACGCGTTCGGGCAAACGCACACGACCACGACGGATAAGGAAGGCTATTTCGAGGTAACGATCAATCCGCCGAATGATCTGCCCCCCGGCCGGGTCTGGTTTCCGGTAACGTACTCGCTCGACGGTATCACGCAGCCCACAACGGGCGAACCAGTTCGGAAGGAAGGGTATCTGATGGTTTCGCCCGTTTTCAGTCAGTTCGGCGTTATCTCGGATATCGACGATACCGTGCTGGTAACGGGTGCGACGAGTCTACTGCAAACCGCCCGGTTAACGTTTCTGGGCAATGCCTACACGCGTCTGCCCTTCGCGGGTGTAGCCGCCTTCTACCGCGCCCTGCAAAGCGGGCCCGTCACGACGCTGTTTAACCCGATTTATTACGTGTCGAGCAGCCCGTGGAATCTGTATGATCTGCTGATTGATTTCTTTCGTATTCAGGGCGTTCCCAAGGGGCCAATCTTACTGCGCGACCTAGGGCTTGATCCGTCCTTGCTGTCGTCGCAGTCGCACCACACGCACAAGCTGGCCATGATTCGGAAGGTGCTGGACGTAAATCCGCAACTGCCGTTTGTGCTGATCGGTGATAGCGGGCAGCAGGACCCCGAAATCTACGCGCAGGTCGTTCGCGACAATCCCGGCCGGATCAAAGCCATTTACATTCGTGATGTATCGACCGGCTCCGACCGCGACGATTCGGTACAGAAACTGATTCAGGCGACCCAACAATTCGACGTACCCATGCTGCTCGTTGCCGACACGGTAGCGGCTGCCGAACATGCCGCTTCGCTTAACCTGATCGACTCGGATACCCTGCCCGAAATCCGCGCCGACCGGCAATCGGATAAAGGATAATTAATTGTCTCAGACAGCATCCTGCTGTCTGCGCCTGACAGGCCGTTATTGACACCGAAACAGACAGCAGGATGCTGTCTAAGACAGGTTAGTCAGCATTACCAATCAGCCGGGTCATCTTCTCAAAGGCCGTTTTGGCGACCGTCGGTGCATCCTGTGCGTAATATGTTTTGTTGAACACTTCCAGCGATAAGACGACGGTGCGGCCGGGAGACCGGATGGCGTTCAGGGCAGCCTTGATCGGCGCGATACCGTCGCCGGGGTAGATGCGGTCGGCGTCGGTGATCGTTTCGCGGGGCAGATTGGCGGGGTAATCGTTGACGTGGAAAATCTCGATGGCCGGTTTGCCCACAAACGGTAGCATACCAACACCCGATCCGCCTTTGTAGAGGTGATAAATGTCGAGCAGTACCCGTGCCGCCGGATGGCCGCTTTCGATGGCTACATACATCACATCGCTCAGCCGATTAAGGTTTTTGGCGAATCCCCACAGTTCCAGTTGCGGAATCACACCCATCTGAACGCCTATAGTCAGGATAGTGCGGTACCGCTCGGCGATGTCAGGTAACCGGACAATGGGTGCGTCGGGCGTGTGTGCGCCGATTGGTGGGGTCGCCATGCGTTTGCAACCGATTTCCGCCAGCTGGGTCATTTCGCGCGTTAACTGACCCACGCCTTTGCCGCGAACGGCAGCGTCGTCGACAATCCAGGGGGCAAAACCGATGGCGTTTTCAACCCGCAGGCCCAGATCACTGATACGTCGGCGGGTATCGGCCGGGCTGTTCGTTTTTAAATAGTCCTGAAATGAGTCGATCCAGATTTCGACGGACCGAAAACCAGCTTTTGCCGCTGTTTCCAGCTCACCCATAAACCCCAGCTTGTGTCCCCGAATCGTACTCATGTTCAGGCAGGGTACAAACGCGGGCGGTCCAGCCGTTGGCGACGGATGTATGGCTTGCGTTGACTCGGTCAACAGGCTACCGGCGGAAGCAGCCAGCGTGGTAAGGGCATCTCGGCGGATCATTCAGGCGGAACGACGGGAATAAGGGTCGTCAGCACAGAATGGTGAGCCGGCCGCGTTTCTACTCACATCGACGGCTCTTCCACATCCGTATCAAACACCCCCGTCAGCACCTTACCCTGCCGTTTCACCTGTACCCAGATGCGGTACCGGCCCGCTTTGGGAAACGAATACGGAAACGAGACCATGTTGTTGATCTTCATTTCGTGCGACGGCATAGCCGCGGCCAGTGCTTTATTCTTCTCCCCTTCGGGCAAAGTTTTCAACTGCGCCACATACCGATCGATACTGTCGCGAAACTGCTTCGGATCGACGTAAGGCGCAAATCGGGCGGTATCGGCAATGCGTTTTACCAACGACCCTTCGGCGGCCATTGAGTACGTACCGACCGGGTGCAGGTGGATGTAGACCGAGCCATCGTTGTGCAGAATAACCCCATGCCCGCTCATACCCAGATACGGCTCGATGGGCGTAGCCGTGCCCTTCGCATCAGCCAGCGCGAATTTTAGCACATAGGGTTTTCCGGCTTGCAGCACGTCGCCGGGTTTGTCCATCCAGAGCATACTCGATCCGTCGGACAGGGGCACCCGCGCACTGGGTTTGCCGCAAACGCTCATAGTATTATCGAGCCGGGCCATGGCTGTACGGGCCGGTTTCGTACTGATCGCATGGGTTACCAGCCAGCTGTCATCAGCGTCGATCACGGGGGCGGCTGCACCGGTAGGCGTGGGTATATCGACAGTATCAGTCAGTGTTTCGCTGAACCCATTACGGTACACGACATCCGAGAAAAGCAAGTACTTACCGGCGGGTAAACCCGGTAGCTGACTGTCGAATTGCAGCGAATCATGCCGAACAGGGTGCAGGTGCGCAAACGCATCCAAACCCGGCACCCGCACCAGAAACGTGTGCATCAGCTTACCGTGATCCGGTATCAGGTAATTCAGTTGTCGCCGTTTCTGACTGTTCTGTTGACCAAATCCCACGGTATCGAGCCGCATGGAGAGTCGCCGGTCATTATCGGGGCCCGACAATGTCGTATTCAGGCCTGGCTTCTGGTAAAGCTGTTCCATACGGTATACTTCTGCCGTATGGGTCCACCAGGTACGCCAGCCAGTCAGGATCAGTGTAATCAGTACCAGCCCAACACCCATGCCAGCCAGACGCCGACGCCGGAGTCTGGGCTGTGCAACCTGACCGCTGGCAGCAACGCCATCGGCATTACTGGCCCCGATGATGGTCACAAACATCGCAATCAGCAGCAGCCCCATTGCCGCCAGCCCGATACCTGTTCCAGCAGGCATTTCCCGCAAAGCCGTAGCCACAGAAACTACCGGAACAATCACTATCTGATGCCCATCAGGTCCATCGATACTTAATTCGATACTCGACGAACCGGCATCCATCAGCCAGACATCGGCCTGATAAGCACCTGCGCCCGACCTTGCCAGTTCATCGTGGATGGGTGCGCCTTTGTCGCCCGATAAAAAATAGATTGGCCGGGCACCGATGGCCGTTACCCTCCCCTGCTCGACGTAGACCGTCACTTTCGCCACACCCGGTATCACGTCGGGCGGCACTATGCTTACCAGCAGGCTGTACTTGCCAACCTGCTTCTCCACGACGACGCCCGCACTGCCGATGTGTGCCCAGGCGGGCATGACCAGCAATGCACTTATTACCAGCCAGATAACTAAAAACCGTTTCATTCTGAATATTTGTTGCTCGTTCAGCGGGTCTGTTACCGAACGACCCGCTTCATCCAACTACCCCAAACCAGTCCTACCCGCGCCGACAGCGTAGCGTACAGTATGGCCCACGCTATATTCGTCCAGAACACGCCCATCGGCTGTATGCGGCTGGGATTGAACGTATACCGGTAAGGCCAGTTCGGGTCATTGTCGTATGGCCACATATACGACAGAAAAAAGCCGTTCTGTGCGTGGGGCGACGTGGCCAGAAAGCCACCAAAGGGATACTGCGTCGCCAGAAACACCAATAAAAATGCCCCGCCATAGAGCAATGCCCGTTTCCAGTCGGCAAAGCGACCCAACGCGCCACTGGCGTTAAAACGGTGCATCAGCATGTCGACAGCCAGAGCCGGTACGACCAGCAGCAGCGGAAACATAAACGGCTGGTAGGTCGTGATCGGGTTCAGAACCGGACCCAGCCGGGGGGTTGCCGGGAAAAACTGGATCACCCAGCTTGGCACCACCAGCACCAGCATGTGCAGGGCGGCCACCGTCGTAACGGGCCACCGCAATTTCAACGACCGGCCGACGGCTATCAGAAAAAATGGGAAGATGATTGCTGCTGTGCTATAGTACGACGACCGGTGCGACGACAATCGACCCAGCGATTCGGATGCCAGCGTGTAGACAATCGTGAGCAGCAAACCCGACGCCAGCCCGAACAGCCATTTCAGCCGGGTCAGCTGAACCGGGTTAGCCGTAACCCCTTCCGACGACCAGCGGTTTTGCAGGGCCAGCAGGCTAACCATAGCGCCAAACTGAAGCGTCATAATGCCAATCGCCAGCACCGTGTGCGGGGGCGTCAGAATCTGTACGTCGAGGCCGTACGTGTTGTGCCACCAGTCGTCGAAAGGGGCAGACGTCAACATCGTCAGGGCACCCCATACGCAGAACATCGCGCCCAGCGGACCGTAGAACACGCCCCAGAATGGTACGGCTGTAGCCCGGCCGGGGTGACTTTTCGAGAATGTCATGCTCAGAATCTGGTAGGCCGAAAACAGCCCGGCCACCACCGCCCCGACATAAATCACCAGGTGGGGCGGGGCCAGCAGCCCATCGCGGCCGATGCTCATGTGCCACATGATATCCCACAGAAGCCCGACGACGATGCATAATGACGCGAACACGACGGCATAAATGTAGAGGGGAATCGTTAGTTCCGCCTGCTCAACAGCTGGCCGGGCTACCGATTCACGGACCGACACAATGGGAGAGGAGATGGCCGATTGCATATAGGTATGTATTGTCGATTTCGATTGAGAGAGAAAGTTACGAAAGATTAGAGCACGAATAGCCATCTTTTGATAAGTGGTTGACTATAGGGGCACTACGCCGGCCAAAGCGTCGCCGACAGCTTCGACCTGGACACGTCTTTACAACGACTTTTTTGGTCGGCAAGTACAGAGGCCGCTGTTGATAAGCCGGGCAGGCAGGATATGGTTTATCCATTTTATGGCGTTATTTGCCTGACCAACTATGCTTTTCGATGACTCCCCGGCAAACCACTGTTTCTTCCCCTATCCGCTACTGGCTGGCGACAATTACGTTGCTGGGTATGAGCTTGCTGGTAAACAGCTGCGTTCCTGACTTTTTACTGGCCGATCCCGACTGGGTCACCATCGAAGCGGGCGACCACGAACCCTTTCCCAAACGAAAAGCGGGGGTACTTATCAGCCCCAGCGAGATTTCGGCGGTCGTTACGTTCGACAGCAGCTGCATATATGATCTCAACTCGGTCGACAATCAGGACTGGAATAAAGTCATCGGGCTGGGCTTTGTTGGCTCAAAAGATCAGGATCTTGGCGAAGCACCCCATCAGGTCGACGGCGCGCGGGTGGGCTGGCGGTGGAGTCCACAACGGCAACGCATCGAACTGGCGTCCTATATCTATGTGGGTGGGCAGCGATCGATGTTTAAAGTCGCCGAAACGGCGATCAACCAGCCGACGAAGCTAACGATCAAAATCGACTACGACCGCAAAGTATATCAGGTGCTCGGCGGCACCCCCGTCCCGTTTACCCACGATAAAAGTTTTGCTTACAAAACGGGCCTGTACTTCGGTGGCGATTACCCGGCTCCCCATAAGATCCGGGTGAAGATCGTCGACTAGCCAATGGCCGAATACACCCCTCTTCACGACTGGAATTTGTCGGCGACTGAAGCCGTGGCGCTCCAGCAGCAGCTACGACACCAGATTCGGATCGAGCCACTTAGCAAGCCACCCGAAACCATCGCGGGTTGCGATATTTCGTTCAACAAGTTTGAAGAAACGGTGTACGCGGGTATCGTCGTGCTCCGGCTCGACACGCTGGAAACCATCGATCAGTCGGGCGTAGTCAGTACGGCGACGTTTCCCTACATACCGGGCTTGCTGTCGTTCCGCGAAATTCCGGCACTGCTCGACGCGTGGCAACAACTCAAAACAACACCCGATGTGGTCATGTTCGACGGCCACGGCACGGCGCATCCCCGACGGATCGGCATTGCGTCGCACGGGGGTTTATTTCTGAACGTACCGACCTTTGGCTGTGGCAAGTCGGTGCTGGTCGGTAAGTATGACGAACCAGCTCCCGAACGCGGATCGTGGTCGCCAATGCGGCACTATGGCGACATCATCGGCGCGGCTCTTCGGACCAAAAATAAAGTCAATCCCGTCTACGTATCGCCCGGCCACCTGATCGACCTTGACACGGCCATTGATCTGACACTGCGTTGTGATGGTAAGTACCGCATACCTGAGCCGACGCGCCGGGCGCACAATCTGGTCAACGCCCTACGCCGGGGCGAAGCCTGATCCGGTAGAATCCCGCACGCGTCGGCTTCTGGCCATACTATGAAAGTATTGATTCGTTTCCTGGTGAGCCTCGCGCTTTTCAGCGGTGTTTGTTCGCTAACGATGGCCGGGCAGGTCGATACGGTGCTGGTCAACAGTCCGGCCATGCATAAGTCGCTGAAATGCGTCGTTATCACGCCCGATCAGTACACCGGCACATCTGCCCGTTACCCGGTCGTTTACCTGCTGCACGGATACAGCGGTAACCACAGCGACTGGATCAAAAAAGTCCCCGCGCTAACAACTTTGGCCGACCGGTACCAGCAGATTATTGTGTGCCCGGACGGGGCCAACAGCTGGTATTTCGATAGTCCGCTGAATTCGACAATGCGCTACGAAACCTTCGTTGGTACGGAATTGCCCACCTATGTCGACGCGCATTACCGGACCACGGCCGACCGGCAACACCGCGCGATCACGGGCCTGTCGATGGGTGGGCACGGGGCACTGTACCTGGCCATTCGGCATCAGACTACCTTCGGGCAGGCGGGCAGCCTGAGTGGTGGTGTCGATATTCGTCCGTTTCCAAACAACTGGAACATAAAGGAATCACTCGGCGACGAAACCACCCATGCTGACAATTGGGAACGCAACACGGTCATCAACGTGGCCGACAGTCTGCACAACGGCGATCTGCGTCTGCTGATCGAGTGTGGGGTCAACGATTTCTTCATCGATGTCAACCGGGCGCTGCACCAGAAACTGCTGCAACAGAAAATCGACCACGATTACGCCGAACGGCCCGGTGCCCATACCTGGACCTACTGGGGCGACAATATCGAAAAGCACCTGCTCTTCTTCCAGACTGGTTTTGGAAAGTAATAGCCCCGACAGGTTTTACAGTGGTGTCAGGCCCCTGACCTGACACACTCGCGCCAGCACTTGGCTTCACCTGCCCCCAGCTGGTCAAATCTGGTTTTACCGCTCGTAGAAACGAAGTCGGTTCTGCATGGTCTGTAGTTGACCTTGCAGCGATTCCATGCGGTCGAGCAGGTCGGAAACAATGTCCAGATCGTCGGTATGAATGTGCAGGTCGCGGTGGAGCCGGACGAACTTTTCGAGTTGCGTCAGCTGAGTGGGTTCGACGTAGGTAGTTTGTTCAACAATGGTCGTCTGAATCAGTCCGTTGTCGGCCAGCGTTTCCACGAACGTGGTTTCGACCTGGTGGTATACGCAGAACTCGCGAATCGAAATCAGGGTGGTCGGATGCATGAGTTGGATCGGTTAGAGGGCGGCTAATTGCTGGAATAGTTCTTTCTGCTGATCGGTCAGATCGGTTGGTAACGTCACCTGCCACGTAATGTACAGGTCGCCAAACGAGCCGTCCTGTTTGTACACCGGAAACCCTTTGCCTTTCAGCCGCACCTTCGTACCGTTCTGCGTTTCGGGTTTTACCGTCAGTTTCACCTTCCCGTCCATCGTTTCCACCACCCGGTCGCCACCCAGCACCGCCGTGTACAGATCGATGACCTCGTCGACGTACAGGTCGTTGCCCATGCGCCGGAACCGGGGGTCGTCGTCAATCACAAACGTAATGTACAGATCGCCATTTGGACCACCGTTGATACCCGGCGACCCATAGCCCGACAGCTTGATTTTCTGCCCGTTTTCGACGCCCGCCTGCACTGTGATGCGGATGCTTTTACCGTCCACCGTCATCGTCTGCTTATGCGTCGTGTAGGCATCGCGCAGGCTCAGGTGCAGGTCGGCCTGGTAATCCTGTCCTTTGAACTGTGCCTGCCGCCGGCCGCGCCCTCCACCAGCTTCCTGCCCAAACATAGACGAGAAGAAGTCGGAGAAATCGGCCCCGCCAAAGCCATCGGAGAAGTCATAATCACCCGTTCCGCCTGCCGATTGACCGTATGCCTGCCGTGACTGCTGCTGTCGTTGAGCTTCTTCAAACTGATCCGCGTGTTGCCAGTCTTTCCCATACTGATCGTACTTCTTCCGCTTCTCGGGGTCGCTCAGTACTTCGTTGGCTTCGTTGATCTGCTGAAATTTCTTGTTAGCTTCCTGATCGTTGGGATTCAGGTCGGGATGGTGCTTGCGGGCCAGTTTCCGGTACGCCTTCTTGATCGCATCGTCAGAAGCGTCCTTCGGAACACCCAGCACACTGTAATAATCGATAAAGTCCATATCGTGTCGTGAATAGCTAAGTCGCCGGTTAGTGGGTTCACTCTATAGTAGTTGCTTAACTCAAAACGGGCCGGAAGGTTGGCCGAACACTGGCTGAGACAAACTGATGCCATTTGGGGTTATCAAATCAACACCGATTTACCTCATGGCTACTACACCTTCTTACACAATTCCCGACCAGACGCGCATTGGGCACGTCCATCTTAAGGTGGCTGACCTCAACCGGGCGTTGGCTTTCTACCGCGATCTGCTCGGCTTTTCCCTCGTGACGATGTACGGCACCGAGGCCGCCTTTATTTCGGCGGGGGGCTACCATCATCACATCGGCCTGAACACCTGGCACAGCAAGGGAGCACCACCCGCGCCGGTTCGCAGTCCGGGTCTGTACCATACGGCCATCCTCTACCCGACCCGCCGGGATCTGGCCGTCGCCCTCAAACGACTGATCGACGCAAAATACCCGATTACGGGCGCATCGGACCACGGTGTTTCAGAAGCGATCTACCTCAACGATCCCGATCAGAACGGCGTCGAACTGTATTGGGACCGCCCTCGTGAGGAATGGCCCCTTGACGATGAGGGTAATCTTACCATGTTTACGCACGCACTCGATATACCAGGCTTACTTGGCGAATTGTAGTGGCCCAAAACGAAAAAGACTCCCATCGTGGGAGTCTTTTTCGTTTTGGCGTTGTCCCAAAGAGCATCCTGCTGTCGTGTGACAGGCTCGTCCGACGACAGCAGGATGCTGTCTGAGACCGTGTTACAGCGGCTTCATGACGATGTCGCGCCAGCGGACTTTGATACCGCCCCCATCGTGAATTTGCAACGCAATGCCACCTTCGCCTGCACCAATCTTCTCGTCTTTCAGATCGACCATTTCCTGCCCGTTGAGGTAGGTCTGTACCCGGTCGCCGTTGGCAACGATGCGGAGCGTATTCCATTCGCCGGACTTGAGGATGTTCTCTTTTTCGTCGGGAATCTGCACCAGCCAATTGCGGCCGTACGACTCGTAAATGCCGCCCGTATCGTGGTTGGGCGGGGCTACTTCGACCTGCCAGCCTTTCACCTTCGTGCCATCGACCGTTGACCGGAAGAACACGCCACTGTTGCCGTTTGCTTCCTGCTTGAATTGCAGACTCAGATCGAAGTTTTTGTAAAACTTATCGGTCAGCAGGTAACCGTACTGCTTGTCGGGGCCGCTTTCGCAAATCAGTTCACCGTTGTCGACGTACCATTTTTCGGTACCGTAGACCTTCCAGCCATCCAGGTTTTTTCCGTTGAACAACTTGATGGCTTTTTTAGCCGGAGCCGCAACGGCCAGCATCGCCAGTATCGTGCAAAGCGCAACAGCGTATTTCATAAGCGTTGATTTGTGGGGGTTAATTCGTCAAATGAAGGAGATTGTGGGCGGAATTTACTGTCCCATAATCACGCAGACCGGTGCCGGTACCCGTACCGACTTACCCGTGTAGGTCAACAGACCGGTTTTTATGTCACGCCGGAAGATGGTGATATTATCGGTATCCTGATTAGCCACAAAGACAAACTCCCCCTTCGGATCGACCAGAAAATTACGGGGTGTTTTACCCTCCGTAAGCTGCTCACCAATGCGCCTCAGCTTACCGTCGGTACCCACGGCGAAGATTGCCAGTGCATTGCGTCCGCGATTCGACTGATACAAAAACTTGCCCGATGGATCGAGGTGAATATCGGCACTCGTGTTGGAACCGGTGAAGTCGGCGGGCAGCGTTTTCACACCATCCTGTATCAGCGTGAGCGCACCCGTTTTCGGATCCCGGCCGAATGCCGCCACCGACGACGTCAGTTCAGTCACCAGATACGCGTACCGTCCCGATGGGTGAATCGCTAAATGGCGCGGCCCCGAACCCGGTTTTACTGTCACATACGGTGTCGATGCGGGCGCGACTTTGCCCGTTTTTGGATCGGGCTTGACAATGCTAAGCCGGTCCGTTCCCAGGTCCGCTATATATACGTACTGATTATCGGGCGAAATGGTCGCCGAATGCACGTGCGCCCGCTCCTGACGCTCCTTATTCGGTCCGCTGCCGGTATCCTGTACGGTGTCTGTAGCAGCCGAGAGGGTACCATCGGCCTGAATGGGCAATACGGCCATATTACCCCCGCCGTAGTTAGCCACGAATGCCGTTTTACCCGTTTTGTCGATACTCACGTAACACGGGCTGTTGCCGACCGACGATTGTTTGTTCAGGAACGTCAGCTTACCCGTTCCTTTGTCAATGCCATACGCGCTGATCGTTCCGGCTTTAGCCACGCCATTCTCCGCGCCCTCATCGGCTGAGTACAGATACCGCCCTGACGGATGTACCGCCAGGAAAGACGGGCTTTTTTCATTCTTCACCGACTGAACCGGCGTCATCGTACCCGTTTTGCGGTCGAAACTAAACACGTAAATACCGTCGCTACCCCGCACCGAGTAGGTCCCGACGTACATCATCTCCCGCCCCGACTGCGCTTGTGCGCCAATACCGGCCAGCAGACTCAATGCTACCAAAATCTGTTTTTTCATCTGAAAATCGGAACTGTTAATGGGTGTACTTGTCGATGGCGTTGCGCACGTTGCCGTACTGCGCCAGTAGTTCTTCCGCCGTTGCCCGGTCGACGCCCGTTTCGCTCATAACCATCTTGGCAGCCCGGTCTTGCAACTTCACATTACTCAACTGCATATCGACCATTTTATTACCCTTCACCCGGCCCAGGCGAATCATCACGGCCGTCGAAATCATGTTCAGCACCAGTTTCTGCGCCGTCCCCGCCTTCATCCGCGTACTACCCGTCACAAACTCCGGCCCGACGACCACTTCGACCGGGTACTCAGCCGCCTGCGCCACCGCCGAATCCGCGTTACAAACGACGCAGCCCGTCAGCAGCCCGGCCGCCCTTGCCTGTTGCAGCCCGCCGATCACGTAGGGCGTACGGCCCGACGCAGCAATGCCGATTACGGTATCGATGGGCGTGGGTTGATAGGGGGCAATATCCTTCCAGGCCTGTTCGGCATCATCTTCGGCAAATTCGACGGCTTTACGAATAGCCCCGTCGCCACCGGCAATCAGCCCCACCACCAAATCGTGCGGCACGCCGTAGGTTGGCGGGCACTCCGATGCGTCGACAACGCCCAGCCGACCGCTTGTGCCCGCACCGATGTAGATAAGTCGGCCGCCCTGCTTTATTCGCTCTACGATAGGCCCGACCAATGCTTCGATCTGCGGAATTGCCTTCTCGACGGCCAATGGTACAGTTTGATCTTCGCGATTTATGTTGGTCAGCAGATCGTGGACCGACATCTGCTCCAGCTGATCGTAATGGGATGAAGTTTCGGTTGTCATGATTCAAAAATAGCTGAAAATCCGGCTGGCGTTTATTGAACACACCACCTGGTAAATCACTAAGTCTCCTTTACCTACCTGTGCGGGGCCATTATTCGGTTAAATCCTGTTTAAAACCCTTGCCTTTTCAAAAAAGTAGCATTTCCTTTACAGCGTTATTACACTACCAGCGAAAATTCGCTAATTGCTAATATGATTGCTGAAGAACCCGTTGCTACCGAGCTAAATCGTTTTAGTCGTACCCTTACCCAGGAAATATCGAATCCGGCAGCTAAAGCTATGCTGTTTGGTGTTGGCCTGACCGAAGATGACATGCAGAAGCCCCAGATTGGCATTGCCAGCACGGGCTACGAGGGTAACACCTGTAACATGCACCTCAACGGGCTGTCGGTCTACGTCAAGCAGGGTATTCAGGCAAACGGACTCGTCGGGTTGATTTTTAACACCATCGGCGTATCTGATGGCATGACCAACGGCAACGATGGGATGCGTTATTCCCTGCCCAGTCGCGACCTGATTGCGGATTCGATTGAATCGGTCGTGACGGCGCAGTGGTACGATGGCGTGGTAACGGTCGTGGGTTGCGACAAGAATATGCCCGGCGCCGTGATGGCGATGGCCCGGCTCGACCGACCCGGCATTATGGTCTACGGCGGTACCATCCGGTCGGGCCACTATAAAGGGCAGAAACTCGACATCGTATCGGCGTTTGAGGCACTCGGTAAAAAGTACGCGAACAACATTTCCGACGAGGATTACAACGGCGTTATCCGCAACTCGATTCCCGGCGCGGGTGCCTGTGGCGGTATGTATACGGCCAACACGATGGCCAGTAGCATCGAAGCGATGGGCCTGAGTCTGCCGTTCAGCAGTAGCTACCCCGCCACGCACGAAGGCAAACAGGAAGAGTGCAAAAAGATCGGTGCCGCGATGCGTGTGTTACTGGAACGGAATATCACGCCGAAAGACATTATCACGCCAAAGTCGCTGGAAAATGCGCTGACGGTGGTGATGGCGCTGGGTGGCTCGACCAACGCTGTGCTGCACTTCCTGGCTATTGCCCGTGCCGCCGACCTGTCGCTTACCATCGACGACATTCAGGCCATCAGCAACCGGGTGCCATTCCTGGCTGATCTGAAGCCCAGCGGTAAATACTACATGGAAGATATGCTGGCGATTGGTGGCGTTCCGGCCGTGATGAAGTACCTGCTTCAGAACGGTATGCTCCACGGCGACTGTCTGACCGTCACCGGTAAAACCGTCGCTGAAAATCTGGTCGACATTCCTGATCTCGATTTTGACACCCAGCAGATCATTAAGCCGCTGTCGAATCCGATTAAGAAAACGGGGCACATTCAGATTCTGCGGGGTAACCTGGCCCCAACGGGGTCGGTTGCCAAAATTACCGGTAAGGAAGGCGAGCGGTTTGAGGGCGTAGCCAAGGTGTGTGAACACGAAGGTGAGGTCATCGATGCACTGCAAAACGGCGGTATTCAGGCTGGTCAGGTTATCGTCATCCGCAACGCGGGTCCGAAAGGTGGGCCGGGCATGAGCGAGATGCTCAAGCCGACCTCTGCGGTAATGGGCGCCGGTTTCGGCGACAAAGTTGCCCTGATTACCGACGGTCGTTTTTCGGGTGGTACACACGGCTTTGTCGTCGGCCACATCACCCCGGAAGCGTTTGAAGGCGGACCAATCGCCCTCGTCAAGGACGGTGACCGGATCACGATCGACACGATTGGCCGCGAACTGACCCTGCACGTGTCCGACGAAGAACTGGCGGAACGTCGCCGGCAATGGACGCCCCCCGCTCCCCGTTTCGTAAAAGGCGTACTGGGCAAATACATCCGCAGCGTCAAATCAGCCAGCGAAGGCTGCGTTACCGACGAAGCGTGATTGATGTAATCCATTCAATCAATAATGTGCCCATACGTTTCACGGCTGAACGATGGGAACATATTAGAACAGGTCATCCTGAAATGGCAACGTATTATCAGGATATACTCGATACAATGCAAATGCCGGATATGATCTATGCAGGCGGCCGCAACGAATTATTAGCTGTTCGGGCTCTGCCTGCCAGCAACGATAAAAATCTGATCGTCGTTTATAAAGAAGTCGACGCGGCAGATGGCTTTATCATTACGGCCTATGTCAGTAACAAAGTCAACGAACTTCATAAACGTGTATTGGTATGGCAACGTCAGAATTGAATGAGTTGAATGAGGTGGTTCCTTATCTACTCAAACACAAGAATGTCTGGACAAGCTACGATGAGGAAGCGGATGTACTCTACCTGCATTTTAAGCAGCCTAATTATGCCAGTCATTCCGAAATGCAGGGTGACGACACGATCATTCGATATGCGAATGATGAAATTGTTGGTATAACCATCCTGAATGCCAGCCAGAGGTAACGAATCCTGACCGAATCAACAACGAATCAACAACAAATACGACCATAAAGCATGGAAGCAATTGCCAGTGTCGTTCTCGACTCTACCGGAGTCACCTCAGTTACTGAACTAGTGGCGCCCGAAACACCCGTAACGTTTCTGAGCGGTTCGCAGGCCCTGATGCACGCGCTGGTCGCGGAAGGGGTCGATACTATTTTCGGCTACCCCGGCGGAGCGATTATGCCCGTGTATGATGCCCTGTACGACTTTCAGGACCGAATCAATCATATTCTGGTGCGGCACGAGCAGGGCGCGGGGCATGCCGCCCAGGGCTATGCCCGGATGCAGGGTCGGGCAGGCGTTTGCCTGGTCACATCGGGGCCGGGGGCTACTAACCTTGTTACGGCCATCGCCGATGCGCTGATCGATTCGACGCCCCTGGTGTGCATCGTCGGGCAGGTTGGTAAGAAGTTGCTGGGTACAGATGCGTTCCAGGAAGCCGATGTGATGGGCATAACGATGCCGATTACCAAGTGGAACTATCAGATCACCGACGCCGACGAGGTACCGACGATCCTATCGAAGGCGTTTTACATCGCGCAGTCGGGGCGGCCCGGTCCGGTCCTGATCGACATGACCAAAAGCGCACAGCTGGAGCTAATGACAAAGCCGTTCAACTATGAACGCTGCCAGTCGATCGTCAGTTACCGTCCCCGACTCGTTCCCAAGGCGAATCAGGTTGAAGCGGCTGCCCGGTTAATCAACAATGCCAAACGGCCCTATATCCTGGCCGGCCATGGGGTTCAGTTAGCCAAGGCCGAAGATGAACTACGGCAACTGGCCGAAAAAGCCGGTATTCCGGTGGCAACGACACTATTAGGGCAGTCGACTATTTCGGTTGAGCATCCGCTCTACGTGGGCTGGCTGGGTATGCATGGCAACTACGGCACCAACGTATTGACCGATCAGGCCGACGTTATTATTGCCATTGGCATGCGCTTCGATGACCGCGTAACGGGCGACGCCAGCAAGTTTATCAAACAGGCGAAAGTCATTCACATCGAGATCGACCCGTCGGAAATCGATAAGATCATCAAAGCCGACGCCCCTGTCATTGGTGATGCGAAGGAAGTGCTTAAAGCCTTGTTGCCGCTTGTTGACGCCAATGATTTCACCGTGTGGCGCAACGAGTTTCGCAAGTACGATGCGATTGAACATGAGCAGATTACCGTCCCTGAACTATCATCCAGCGAGGGTAAAATCCGCATGGCGGAGGTAATCGATATGGTATCGAAGAAGACGAATGGCGAAGCGGTACTGGTTACAGACGTAGGGCAACATCAGATGATGGCGTCGCGCTACTACCAGTTCAGGCGACCCAACAGCCTGGTTACGTCGGGCGGGATGGGTACTATGGGCTTCGCACTTCCGGCGGCTTTCGGCGCGCAGGTTGGCGCGCCCGACCGGCAGGTTGTGGCCATCATCGGCGACGGTTGTTTTCAGATGACCTTGCAGGAACTGGGCACGATTGTGCAGAACAAGCAGCCTGTGAAGGCTATCATTCTGAACAACAATTTCCTCGGCATGGTCCGGCAGTGGCAGCAGCTGTTCCATCAGCGCCGGTACTCATTCGTGGAGTTACAGAACCCCGACTTCGTTACCATTGCCCGTGGCTTCGGTATGGACGGCCAAACCTGCGACGTCCGCGAAAACCTGTCCGATGCGCTGGATACGATGCTGGCGCACGACGGTCCCTATTTGCTGGAGGTGATTGTCGAAAAAGAAGAGAACGTATTTCCGATGGTACCAGCGGGTGCCAGTGTTTCGCAGATAAGATTGTCCTGATAGTGCCTGAACTGTGACTGTCCTGAACTATGATTTATAGGATTACACGGATGAGAGATGATTTCTTTTCCATTAGCATCAGCGGAATCAAAGCAATCACACAAATCACAGTTCAGGACAAATCGCTGTTCAAGACAATCAAGCAAAATCACAGTTTGAGATGACCACCTACACCATCTGCATATTCACGGAAAATACGATTGGACTGCTTAACCGCATCACGATCATTTTCACACGCCGACGCGTCAATATCGAGAGCCTGACCGTTTCGGAAACGGAGCGCAAAGGCGTGTCACGCTTCACAATCGTTATCAAGCACGAATCGCGGGAGGAAGTTGAGAAGCTCGTCCGGCAGATTCGCAAAATCGTCGAAGTCATGGCGGTCTTCGGCTACCTCAACGACGAGATCGTCTACAACGAAATCGCTCTGTTCAAGATCTCAACCCCGCTGGGTGGCAAATCGCTGGACGTCGAAACGATCAACAAGCAGTACAAAGCCTGGGTCGTGTATTGGGGGCTGGACTACGTCGTGATTGAGAAGACGGGGAACAACGAAGAGATTTTCGACTTCTTCGGTTACCTCAAACAGTACGAAATTCTTGAGTTCGTGCGGTCCGGGCGAGTAGCCGTTGGCAAGACCGAGAAAGGGCTGGTCGAGTACCTGCCCGAAGCCGACTGGGCTTATTATCTGTAGCCACCACAATCGACAATGCTTGAGCAACTCATCGAAGCCTACATAGACGCCTATAATCGGAAAGACGTTCCGGCCATGCTGGCTGTTTTGCATGACGAAATTCGTTTCGAGAACGTGTCGAACACCGGCGGTACGATGACACTGGCAGGCAAAAACGCATTCGGTGAACAGGCAGCGCAGGTGGTGTCTCTTTTTTCAGTGCGCCGACAGGAAATCGTTGCGCAGATCATAACCGACGACCGGGCCGCTGTTGAGATAAACTATAGTGCAGTGGTAGCGCAGGACCTGCCTAACGGCTGGAAAGCTAACCAGCAAATCGAGCTTCGTGGCGTCTCGATCTTCGAGTGCAACGACGGCAAAATCAGCCGTATCAGTGATTACAGCTAGTCAAAAAGTTAACCCTCAAAACAAGAGTACAAACCAAAAAGAGAATTATGGCAACGATTAATTTCGGTGGAGTTGACGAACAAGTTGTTACGCGGGATGAGTTTCCGCTCGAAAAAGCCCGCGAGGTGCTACACGACGAAACCATTGCCGTAATCGGCTATGGCGTACAGGGCCCCGGTCAGTCGCTCAACATGCGCGACAATGGCTTCAACGTAATCGTCGGACAACGGAAAGGCAAAACCTACGACAAGGCCGTTGCCGATGGCTGGGTGCCGGGCGAAACGCTGTTCGAAATTGAAGAAGCGCTCGAAAAAGGTACGATTATTTGCTTCCTGCTGTCGGATGCCGCTCAGATCGAGCTGTGGCCGACCGTAAAAGCCGCACTGAAACCCGGCAAGTCGCTATATTTCTCGCACGGTTTTGGCGTCACTTACAACGAAAAAACGGGCATCGTCCCTCCCACCGACGTCGACGTATTCCTCGTTGCGCCGAAGGGTTCGGGTACATCGCTGCGCCGTCTGTTCGTAGAAGGTAAAGGCCTGAACTCAAGCTTCGCCGTATACCAGGACGCATCGGGTAACGCACGGACCAAAGCGATTGCTATGGGCATCGGTGTTGGATCGGGCTACCTGTTCGAAACCGATTTCTACAAAGAAGTAACCTCCGACCTGACCGGCGAACGCGGTACGCTGATGGGTGCTATCCAGGGCATTTTCGCGGCTCAGTACGAGGTGTTGCGCGCCAATGGTCACAGCCCCTCGGAAGCATTCAACGAAACGGTTGAAGAGCTGACGCAATCGCTGATGCCACTGGTTGCCGAGAACGGTATGGACTGGATGTACGCCAACTGTTCGACGACTGCCCAGCGTGGTGCGCTCGATTGGTGGAAGCCCTTCCGCGACGCGACGAAGCCCGTTTTCGAACAGCTTTACAATTCGGTTAAAAGCCAGGAGCAGGCCGAAATCAGCATCACCCGCAACTCACAGCCCGACTACCGCGAGAAGCTGGAAGTTGAACTATCGGAACTGCGCGACTCGGAGATGTGGCAGGCTGGTACAGCCGTTCGTTCGCTGCGGCCCGAGCGTAGCTAGTTAGCTTACCCGAAGCAGCGGTGTCGGCTAACTAATTAAGTAGTCGACACCGCTGTTCCGTTTACTCCAGCCGCCCCCATGATTGATACCATATCCGATTTTGTTCCTGCCCATCAGGCCATTGTTTCAGCGTCCGCTGAGCTAGGCTTTTGGATGAATGCGGACGCGCAGGCGGCATCCCTGCTGCGGACATTGGCAGCAACTAAACCAGGCGGGCGTTTTCTGGAACTGGGTACCGGCACGGGTCTGTCAACGGCATGGATTCTGTCGGGCATGGACGAACGGGCTACACTAATTTCGGTCGACAACGATGCCGCCTGTCTGGCCGTAGCCAGTCAATTTCTGGGCACCGATAGCCGCTTACAACTGGTTTGTCAGGATGGTACCGAGTGGGTCACGTCGAATACCGGCCCGTTCGATTTCATCTTTGCCGATACATGGGCCGGCAAATACACCGACCTTGATGCGGTATTGTCGATGCTGGCACCCGGCGGTTTATATATCATCGACGACATGCTGCCGCAACCCAACTGGCCCGATGGTCATGCCGAAAAAGCAGATCGGCTCACTGACGAACTTATGCAGCGTACCGACCTCCTACTGACCAGAATGGCCTGGTCGACGGGCCTTATCATCGCGACCAGAAAGGGCTGAAGTTTTCGTATTTTTGTTGACTAACAGTACGTAATGAACATAACAACGGAAACAGAACCCAAGGTCACCGTCCCCGACCTCGACAATATATACCTCGCTGCCGACCGGCTTCGGGGCATAGCCGTACATACTCCCCTACAGGAGAATATCAACCTGTCGGATCGGTACGAAGCGTCCATTTTTCTGAAGCGGGAAGATTTGCAGGTTGTTCGTTCCTACAAGATTCGTGGCGCGTACAACAAGATGGCCAGCCTGTCGCCCGAGGCACTGGCGCAGGGTGTGGTCTGTGCCAGTGCGGGTAATCATGCGCAGGGCGTTGCCTATGCCTGTCGCAAGATGGCCGTCCATGGTACGATCTTTATGCCAACGACGACCCCGAATCAGAAGGTCAAACAGGTTAAATTATTCGGGAAGCAGTTTGTAGACGTAGTACTCGTCGGCGATACGTTTGATGATGCGTATCATGCGGCCGTCGAGTACGTCAATAACCACGACAGCACGTTTGTCCATCCCTTCGATGACGTTCAGGTCATGGAGGGGCAGGGCACGGTCGGGCTGGAAATTTTCAAAGATGCCAGTGTCAAAATCGACTACCTGCTGATGGCTATTGGCGGAGGTGGACTGGCGTCGGGGGTTTCGGCCGTTTTCCGGCAGCTGAGTCCTAAAACAAAGCTGATCGGTGTCGAGCCGCTGGGCGCTCCGTCGATGAAAGTATCGATCGATCAGGGGCACGTGGTTGCGCTGGACGAGATAAACAAGTTTGTTGATGGAGCCGCCGTCAAGCGCGTCGGCGACATGACGTTCGAAGTCTGCCGTACCAACCTCGACAAAGTTATCCTAGTACCAGAGGGTAAAGTGTGTACGACCATTCTGCAACTCTACAACGAGGAAGCGATCGTTGCCGAACCCGCCGGGGCCCTGAGTATTGCCGCGCTCGACTTTCTGAAAGATGAGATCAAAGGCAAGAACGTTGTCTGTCTGGTCGGTGGTGGCAACAACGACATTACCCGGACCGAAGAAATAAAAGAACGGTCACTGCTGTACGAGGGTCTGAAGCACTACTTCATCATCCGGTTTGCGCAGCGGGCCGGGGCCATGCGCGAATTCCTGACCGACGTACTGGGACCCAACGACGACATCACGCTGTTTGAATACTCGAAGAAAACGAACCGCGAGCGCGGTCCGGCACTGGTTGGTCTGGAATTGAAGAGCAAAGCCGACTTCGAGCCTTTGATCGAGCGGATGAAAGCGGCCCGTATTCAGTTTGAATACATCAACGACAAACCCGACCTGTTCGAATTCTTAATCTGAATCACGGCAATGATTACGGCTGTTCGGAAGTAATGAAATTGAATTCTTCCCCCTTGCTAATTGACTTCCTGAGACATATTCAACAGGAATTACTGTACATTATCCGGCAAACAGCGGGAAAAGAGTCACGTCAGGTACTGGACGATCCAACAAGACAGCGAGCACTCACCTACAGCCTACTGGTTATTGGTAAAGCCTGTAAAAATGTGGCTGTAGATTTTCAGCACGAATACGCGGCATTTGATTGGCGCGGGTTTGCCAATCTTCACGACCACTTGGTTTATAAGTACTGGAAAGTAGATCAGGATGTATTTTGGAAAGCTATTTCGGTAGACGTACCAATAAATAAAGAGTGGATCGATGTAATCATCGAGCAAGAATCGAATAAACTATGAACACACAACCCACTACACTATTCGATAAAATCTGGGACGCCCACGTCGTCAAATATGCCGAAGGCCATCCTGATGCACTATTTATCGACCGGCATTTCATTCACGAAGTAACGAGTCCACAGGCGTTCGACGGGCTGCGCAAGCGCGGCATCGGTATTTTCAATACCAGTCGCACCACCGCCACAGCCGATCACAACGTCCCGACGAAAGACCAGCACCTCCCCATCCGGGAAGCCCTGTCACGGCATCAGGTAGATACGCTGCGCCGGAACTGCGCGGAGTTTGGTGTCGAACTGTATGACCTGGGCCACCCTTTTCAGGGTATCGTGCATATCATCGGTCCTGAGCTGGGGCTGACGCTGCCGGGCATGACGATTGTGTGTGGCGACAGCCATACGAGTACCCACGGCGCGTTCGGAAACGTTGCCTTTGGTATCGGTACCAGCGAAGTCGAACAAGTGCTGGCTACACAGTGCATCCTTCAATATAAGCCCAAGCGAATGCGGATCAACGTCGATGGTACACTGGCCAAAGGCGTGACCGCGAAAGACATTATCCTGTACATCATCTCGAAGATTTCGGCCAGCGGGGCTACCGGTTATTTCGTTGAATACGCGGGCGAAACCATTCGGAACCTGTCCATGGAAGCCCGCATGACGATCTGTAACATGAGCATCGAAATGGGTGCTCGTGGTGGTCTGATCGCACCAGACAATACCACATTCGATTACATCCGGGGGCGTCAGTTTGCGCCAGCAGGCGACGCGTTCGAGCAGGCCGTTTCGCAATGGCGCACACTCAAAACCGACGAGGGGGCTTCGTTCGATACCGAACTGAATTATAAAGCTGAAGACATTCAGCCAATGATAACCTACGGTACGAATCCAGGTATGGGTATCGGTATTGGTCAGCACGTGCCACTACTGGCCGAAATACCCACTACGGAGCACGTTTCCTACTCGAAGTCGCTGGCGTATATGGGACTGGAGCCCGGTATGGAGTTGCGCAATAAAGCGGTCGACTACGTGTTTATCGGCTCCTGCACCAACGCCCGGATTGAAGACCTGCGCACGGTAGCGCAGTTTGTGCAAGGCAAGCAGAAAGCCCCCGGCGTCGAAGTATGGATTGTTCCCGGCTCGGTGCAGGTAGCGCGGCAGGCGGTAGCAGAAGGCCTGACAGACGTGTTTGCCAGTGCCGGTTTTGAACTGCGCGAGCCGGGTTGTTCCGCCTGTCTGGGTATGAACGAAGACAAGATTCCGGCCGGTAAGTACTGCATCAGTACGTCGAACCGCAACTTCGAAGGTCGGCAGGGACCGGGTGCGCGCACGTTTCTGGCAAGTCCGATTATGGCCGCTGCGGCAGCTGTATCGGGGCGGGTAATGGACGTTCGCGAGTTACTGTAACGTAGTTATACAGCGTCATGATTGCATTTGCCGACATCATTCTCGATTTTGGAAGTAAATTTCGTTACCAACATACTCCTCAAACGCATGAGTCAGGCCAAACAAACCGCCGAAAAAGTAGAGTACAATGGGTCCGACAATCTGGCCATCATGAGTCATGCCGTCAATTACAATGGTGGTCTGTATGAATGGGTTGCCCGCGATGTTCGACCGGGTGATGCTGTGCTTGACTTTGGTGCTGGCAACGGAGAATACGCGAATCGATTTCCCATCGGGAGCGTCGATGCTGCGGAAATAGACCCTGACCTGCTGCCCCTCATCAAGCAACCGGTTTATACGGACATCAATCTGCTGTCGAAACCGTACGACCTGATTTACACCATCAATGTACTGGAGCATATTGAGCATCATGGCGCGATTGTCAAAGACCTGTACGCTAAGCTGAAACCCGGCGGACGGATAAAAGTATTCGTTCCAGCCCGTCAGGAAATCTTCAGCAACATGGACGAGCACGTTGGTCATTACCGACGCTATGATAAGCGGCTCGTACAGCAAATTCTCGAAGAGGCCGGATTCCGCGTGACCGACGTTCGTTACTACGATTTTGCCGGTTACTTTATCTCGCTTCTTTACAAATGGCTGGGCAAAGACGGCCGGATCACCAAAGAATCGGTCGTGTTGTACGACCGGGTCGTGTTTCCCGTCAGCCGCCTGTTCGATAAACTGACATTCGGACGCGTTATTGGCAAAAACGTAATTGCTGAAGCCATCCGACCAAATTAATCATGAGCAAAGAAACTTTCCACGTGCTGACGGCAACGGCCGTCGCGCTGCCAATTGAAAACATCGATACCGATCAGATTATACCCGCCCGCTTTTTGAAAGCGACAACGCGCGAAGGGTTTGGCGATAATCTCTTCCGTGACTGGCGCTTTACGGCCGACAATCAGCCAATCGACACGTTTGAGCTGAACAACCCCCGTTATGCAGGTGCGCAGATATTAGTGGCTGGTAAAAACTTTGGCATGGGAAGCAGCCGGGAACACGCGGCCTGGGCAATTCATGATTACGGTTTCCGGGTCGTTGTCTCCAGCTTTTTTGCCGACATCTTCCGCAACAATGCGCTCAACACCTTCGTACTCCCCGTACAGGTATCGCAGCCATTTCTGGAATCGCTGTTAGCCGCCGTTGAGCAGGATTCCACCCTGTCGGTCGTTGTCGACCTGCCTGCCCAAACAATTTCGTTTGGTGATCAGTCAGAAACGTTTGCTATCAATACGTACAAGAAAACGTGCCTGATGAACGGCTACGACGACATTGATTACCTGTTAAGTCTCCAATCAGAAATTCGGGAATTCGACCTGGCTCACTCGTAAGTTACCCCCGGCTCATCCGCCCCGCGCACTATTTATTTATGAAAAAACACATTGTCGTTATTGCCGGTGACGGTATTGGTCAGGAAGTGACCGCCGTTGGCAAACAGGTACTAGAAGCCATCGCGCAGAAATATGATCACGAATTTACGTTTGATACGGCCCTGATTGGCCACGCAGCCATCGAAGCAACCGGGAGTCCACTTCCTGACGAAACAATTACGAAGTCAAAAGCATCGGATGCCATTCTGTTCGGCGCGGTAGGCCATCCCAAATACGACAATGATCCGTCGGCCAAAGTCCGGCCAGAGCAGGGCTTGCTGGGTATTCGTAAGGCACTAGGCCTTTACGCGAACCTACGCCCGATCAAACTGTTTGACGAGCTGCTTGATGCGTCAAGCATTCGCCCTGAGATTCTGAAAGGAGCTGACATACTGTTCTTTCGTGAATTAACAGGCGACGTATACTTTGGTGAAAAAGGCCGCAGCGACGATCATGATACGGCCTATGATACCATGATCTACAGCCGATATGAAGTTGAGCGTATCGCTAAAAAAGCGTTTGAAGCGGCTATGACGCGTCGCCGACGACTCTGCTCGGTTGATAAAGCCAATGTGCTTGAATCGTCGCGACTATGGCGGGAAGTGGTGCAGGGAATGGCTTCGCAGTATCCCGATGTAACGGTAGAGCACCAGTTTATCGACGCAGCGGCTATGCTGCTTATCAAAGATCCTTGCCGGTTCGACGTTGTCTTGACAGGTAATCTGTTTGGTGATATCCTGACCGATGAAGCCAGCCAGATCGCCGGATCAATGGGTATGCTGGCGTCCGCGTCAATCGGCGACACAACGGGTTTGTATGAGCCTATTCACGGTTCGGCACACGATATTACCGGTAAAGGAGTTGCTAACCCGTTGGCGTCGATTTTGTCAGTCGCGCTGATGCTTGACATTTCATTTGGCATGACCACCGAAGCGAATGAGGTAGTCCAAACCGTTGACACTGTACTGAAGGCGGGCTATCGTACGCGCGATATTGCCAACGCTGGTACAGCCAGCGAAAAGATACTTGGCACATCCGAAATGGGTGCTAAAATACTCGCACAGTTTCGTCCGGTAGCTGCGACAGCCCAGTAACCTAATGCACAACGTTACGCTTGACTATTAGAACTATTGATTACATTTGTAGTGTATTTACGCCGTTAGCGAATTTTCGCCGTTTAATGAGAATTATAATCAATTTCTATCGACTGCAACTGCTAGCACTATACTAGTGAAGAGGGAAATTGTACGCATAATTTAGCCCTCGTTCTGTACGGACAGGGCTTTTTTTGTTTTCGGAAGACTAACCATTTGTGCTAAAACAATGAGTCAGCGAGTCTACATATTCGACACAACACTGCGCGATGGCGAACAGGTACCCGGTTGCCAGTTAACTACAGAAGAAAAAATCGTTGTTGCGAAAGAACTGGAGCGACTGGGCGTAGATGTTATCGAAGCCGGCTTTCCTGTATCTAGCCCAGGTGACTTTCGGTCAGTAGTCGAGATTTCCAAAGCCGTCACGGGGCCTACCATTTGCGCATTAAGCCGAGCCGTGAAGGGCGATATCGATGCAGCTGGTGAAGCGTTGAAATTTGCCAAACGGGGGCGTATTCACACCGGTATCGGCTCATCGGATATTCACATCAAAAATAAATTCAACTCAAGCCGCGAACGTATTGTCGAGCAGGCGGTAGCAGCCGTTAAGCACGCTAAAACGTACGTTGAGGATGTAGAATTTTACGCCGAAGACGCGGGCCGAGCCGATCTGGCCTTCTTAGCCCAACTGACACGAGCTGTTATTGCCGCTGGTGCTACAGTCGTCAATATTCCTGACACCACAGGTTATTGCCTACCGGATGAATACGGTAAGAAAATTGCGTACATATACGAGCACGTCGACAACGTTCACCAAGCTACGATCTCCATTCACTGCCATAACGACCTTGGCCTGGCTACAGCTAACACACTTGCCGGGGTCGCAAACGGGGCCCGTCAGGTTGAGGTGACCATCAATGGCATTGGTGAGCGTGCAGGCAATACATCGCTTGAAGAGGTTGTAATGGCCTTGAAAGTACGTAAAGAAATGGGCTTCCACACCAATGTTGATTCAACCCGCCTGTATCCTGTCAGCAATCTCGTTTCTCAGATGATGCATATGCCCGTTCAGGCAAACAAAGCTATCGTTGGCCGGAATGCATTCGCTCACTCATCAGGTATCCATCAGGACGGCTTCCTGAAGCATTCGGAAAACTACGAGATCATGAATCCGCAGGATGTGGGTATCGATAAGTCATTGATTGTTTTAACAGCTCGTAGTGGTCGCCATGCCCTGAAGCATCGGCTGGAACTGCTCGGCTATCGATACGAGAAGCCGGACCTTGATTCAATATATGTCAAATTTCTCGACATGGCTGACATTCGAAAAGAAGTCAATGACAAAGATTTGATGGAGTTAGTCCGTTAAATGAAAAGCCCGCCTGTAAAGCGGGTTTTTTACGTTGCATTCAACAAATAAGCTCACAACTACGTTGGACTATCAACTATAAACAACACGATTATGGCAAACCCTACGCCGGAATTGATCGAATCGTTACGCCGTACAGCCCACAAACTCAAAACTGGTTCTCCATACCAATGGGGACACATGGGAGGCTGTAATTGCGGAAATTTAGCGCAGGAGCTAACAAAACTCACGCGTGATGATATTCATCGTTATGCGATGCAACGCTACGGAGATTGGAACGAGCAAGTTGACGATTTCTGCCCAACCAGTCAGCTACCGATTGATATCATTATCAATGAGATGTTAAACGCTGGCTTGACACTTGAGGATTTAAAACACCTCGAAAAATTAGATGATCGTGAGGTTTTAAGCCGTATTCCGATCGACAGACGGTTTTTGAAGCACAATGTACGCAACGATGTCGTCTATTACATGAATGAATGGGCTGCCTTGCTTGAAGAGCAGTTACTAAGTCGCATTACTATTCGTATACCAGAAGACATGGTATATGCTTACTAAAAAAGTCAATTTCTTAGGTACACGTTTGTAAGCGCATGAAATAAAGTCGATTCACATGGTACTAATGTTTTAAAACGCAACGTGCCGGTCAGCTTGTGGCTGGCCGGCACGGCTATTTCATCAGGTGGCACCTACCTACTCTCCCACTTGTGACAGCAGTACCATCGGCAGTACGGGGCTTAACGACTCTGTGCGAAATGGAAAGAGGTGTTCACCCGCCTTACCA